>Ga0209542_10001922_pt1 | contig 47893 bp, 55 predicted proteins | sample RifCSPhighO2_01_FD_184028 | JGI IMG/M metagenome (GOLD analysis project Ga0209542, IMG submission 184028) | Soil microbial communities from Rifle, Colorado - Rifle CSP2_plank highO2_0.1 (SPAdes) (version 2) | ecosystem: Environmental > Terrestrial > Deep subsurface > Rock core/Sediment ...
ATATTTACTGCCATATTAATAGTAGCCGCAGGGGTTTTTTACAATGGTAGAGACTTGTTTCTTGGGCCGGAATCAGTAGATAAACACACCAATGAAGAGGTGCTATCAATGTCCGAGTCCGATGACCCGTCTCCAACTCCAAGCTCGTCACCCGTGCCACCTAAGTCTCCATCATTCACTCAAGAACCCACACCCAAATCCCCTTCGCCCTCACAGAATGTTTCGGGAAGTTTCTTTTACCCCGGTTCAACCGTCAAGTCTCACGAAGGTAGTGTTTCAATAATGATTTCAAACGACGATGTTGACGTCGTTACAAATTGGTATAAAGACAAAATAAAGTCGCTTGGAATGAATGTAACTTCATTTGTTGTGACTAAAACCAACGGCAATGTTTTAAATAAACTTGCAGGAGCAAGCTCAACTTCAAAAGTCGAGGTTGAAATAAGAAAAGTTGCGACAAACACAGAGGTCACAATAACTGTTAAAGAGTGATACCATTAAGCATGGTACTAAATGTTGTAAAAAAGTTTTTGCTAATATTTGGACTAGCGTTAGTACTTCCCTTTATGCTCACAATGTTAAGCAAACCTGAAACATTAACATTTTTAACTCGCGCAGAAAGAGAGCTAAAGCTTAATATCTGGTTTGAGCCATCAGGAGTTATTACAAATACCGGCCAAGAAGTGGAGGTAGATGTAATGGCTTCGTTCGAATCAGAGGTGACACTTTTAAATTATATAAAAGTGAATTTTGTGGACGTGGAGGGTGTTTCTATACTTCCCAATTTTATAGTTAATCAGCGCCCTTTTCGAGGAATTGTCAAAATTGGGTCTTTAAGCTTTACCCCGCTTGCTCCTGGAAGTTACGAGATTGCAGTAGAACGCGACAATGTAGCCTTAGAGGTTAAGGGAGATGTAGAAATTCAAACAGGAAAGATTAACTTAATAGCCAAGTGAATATGAAATCTTCACCTGCCATTACATTAATCGAAATACTTGTGGTAATTGCCTTAATTATAGTTGTAGTTCCCGCTCTTTACATTTCATTTTCGAAATATCGGGCAAACAGAGCTTTGGAAACCTCAATTGAGTCTTTTGCCGATCTTATAAGCACGGCCCATGTATATGCGAGAGAAGCTAAAGACGAAAAAGCTTGGGGAGTGCGAAATATTGACGACAGTTCCTATGAGATCGTTTCAGGGCAACCCCAAGACTACCAAAGTGATAGACAGACAAGTCTTAATCTTTCTGTCTTTTTCGAAAATGACTTTTTCATTTGGTTTATCATTGGTACAGGTGAAAAAGACATTGTTAATTCGATCCCAGCGGACGAAACCATAAATTTGGTAAACACCAATGGCAGAAAAAAAGGTGTTGTTGTTTCAGACACAGGAGTTGTGGAGGTTATACCCGAAATACTTTAATTTGCATCTATAAATAACATTTTGGGGGATCATAATCTCTTTAGACGAAGTCGCAAGCTTTGCTTACGAGAGTTACAAACTCAAGTAAGAGGAGTATATTAATGAATAAAAAAATCACAACAATTAAAGGGTTTGTACTGATTGAAGCTTTAATTTCGATAGTTATTCTTTCGATGATCGCTTTTTCTGTTTTTCCGATTGTGAGTTTCTTAGTTAAAAAGTCAGGAGTGTCAAAGTATGAAGGACGCGCAAGTCTTGTGTTACAGGAAGGAATAGAAGTGTCCTACAACGTGTTAATTTCGGATTGGGAAAGATATGCCGATGGCAGATACAGCATTTTTGTGGATGAAACGCTAACCCCTGTAACTTGGGAACTTGTGGCAACAAACAGTCCTGACGAAAATATAGACACCATTTTTTCCAGGACAATAGATGTTTATACCATTTGCAGAAATATAACAACCGGAGTCAATGTCGGTTTAGCCCCATGTACTGGAGACTCGCACGAAGATAGAAGTACAAGGTTAATTGAAAGTGTTGTGACTTGGAATGAGGCGGGGATAGACAAGGAAGTAAAGGCAAGTTTATTGGTTGCAAATTTTTAAAAATTATGAATAAGAAAATAAATTACCAAGGATTCACCCTGATAGAATTAATTATTGGAGTTTTAATAACGACATTCATATTCTTGGGGGCGAGTGCTTTAATTCTGACACTTTTCGGAACCAGTGGTAGGGTTCAAAAATCACAAAGCTTAGATCAGGCTAAGAATGACATTCAGGTAGAACTTACTAATAATATTAAATGGGCAAAAATACTCTTGATTGAGCCAGACTCAATAACGGCAGATGGAGTTATTTATAAGTTTGAAAGTGATGGCAGGTTGTATAAAAACGGTATACCGATGACATCAGGCGAGATATTTTTAAAAAATGTGTATATTACGGATTTATCAAGAACCAGGGTTAGTGGCGAAGAGCTTATAAGTCTTAAGGTTACTCTTGATTTAGAAAGTAAAAGGTCATCAAATATTTCAGACCACTTAAATCTTGTTGTTTCGCAAAGAAGAACGAAGATTGAAATAGGGGGCGACATTATAAGTCCCACCAGAACACCCACACCCACACCAAGTCCAAGTGTGACACCTAGGCCTACAAGAACACCTACACCTACACCAGATCCAAATGCGACACCTAGGCCTACAAGAACACCTACACCTACACCAGATCCAAATGCGACACCTAGGCCTACAAGAACACCGAGCATAGAATACTGAGGAAGCTTATGAATGGGAAAAAGAACAGATTAGAAGAAGGAATTACGACCCTTATACTGTTGTTGCTTTTGTCGGTCGTTGCCATTTTTGTGGTCACTCTGATTTCGTCCAGAGTCATTTTCTCTTTAAGAAGAGGTTTTTCCTCGGTGGACACGATAGTCAGTTCATATGGCTCGGAGACAGAAATAAGTGATGTTTTAGCCAGAATAGTGGGTGAATACGAAAATGTTGACAATTTAGAGGACTATCTGAGAGAATTTCCTGACGGATCAGTACTTGAGGTTGAATTTAAGAATTTACCCACACTTCAGACAATTATTGCTACGACTAGAAGGCCTTATGCTGTAAGTAAAATTAAAGCGGAACGAACAATTCCAGTAGTAGAAGTAACAGAGGCGCCCAATGTCGAAATTGTTGTAGTTTTGGATTGTACAGGCAGTATGGGTAACAAAGCATCAAATGAGAGTCTAACCAGTAGATTTTACGAACAGAGAGAAGCAGTGAAAGCGTTTATAGAAGGGATGAAGGAACTTCCTGATGTTGATCGGTACACAATTGGTGTGGTAGTTTACGGCTACACAACAAGTTGGTATAAAGATAGCTCTCATAAAGAGTTAAAATCCCTGTCGGGTATAAGTGACTTGCAAAGACTTTACGATGAGATCCACGAAGGGTTTGGTGATCCGCCGGACACAGATCGTGATATTAAAAGGGATGAGACCCGTTGCCAAAATTTAGTTGAAGATTATACCAACACAGGCGCTGGATTAAAAAAGGCCGAGGATTATTTTACCGAAGTTGGCCCGGAGAATAAAAAAGCGATAGTTCTGGTAACGGACGGGATTCCTAACTCCAAAACCAAAGACGCAGCTTGTCCCAATAACATAGTTTGTCACGGCAGTAATTCTGCATGTTTTAACGATGCAAGAGATTATTTAAGGTGTAGACTTGCAGACACAAGTTCAGAGTATCTATCAGAAGTAAGTAGTCAGAATTTCTTCGGGGTGCGTGATCCTTTAATAAGTACATATGCAGTGACAGTTTTGGAAGACCCCAAAAACAGTGATGAGGCAGAAATATTTAACAAAACGGTAGCAATATTTAACGCCTTTTCCGATACTTATTACAACTCAAGCGATGCAACAAAACTTACCGAAATTTTGGAAACTTTTTTGGGGGAAATCACAGAGCAAAGCTCCACAATAACAATTGAGAGAGTGATCCCCGGCACTAATTTACCCAATTAAAGTCTCTAGTTCTTGACATAAGCCTTATTTTTGGGGTAATATTGCGCGAAAGTAAAACTGCTCCATAAAATGAGCAGTTTTTTAAATTTATAAAATGAATGACTTGTTGAGTACAAGAAAAAGAGGTTTAAAAAAGATAGTAGTAATTTTTGGCATATTAGTGATAGTCTTTATTATTTTTAAAGTGTTAACTTCAACAAGAAGTAATGTGTACCCTGACGTTCGAGGCAATATAGCTAGTGCAAAAGCAGTTAAAGAAATAAATAGGGAGTTTTTTTTCCCGCTTAAAGATGAAAATGGCAAAGAAGTTAGTAAAATTAAGTTTTTAGTCGAAAATGCAGAGCTTCGCGATGAAATTGTAGTCAAAGGTCAAAAAGCTACTTCAATCAAAGGAAGAACCTTTTTTATTATTAATCTTAAGATTACAAACGAACATAATTCCGCAATAGAAATTAATACCCGGGATTATTTAAGACTCGCTATTGGAGACAGTAACGAGTGGTTTGCCCCAGACATTCACAATGACCCGGTAGAGGTACAGGCTATTTCTACCAAACCCACAAGAGTAGGTTTTCCAATCGATGATGTCAGAAATAAATTTAAGGTTCAAGCTGGCGAGATTAGGGAGAAGAAGGAGGTAGTCGAATTTGAATTTTAATATGGTCGATTACTCGACTCAAAAAATTTCTCCAGAGCTGGTTAATGAACTGAAGATAGCCTTAAAAAGCATTAAAGGCTATGGTTCTGTCGAAATTTACATTCAAGACAATACTGTTACTCAAATAACAATAAGAAATATCAAAAAAACAAACGGTATTAAATTAAATTCCAAAAGTTAAGTTATAGTTTAAGGTTTACTGATCTCAAGTTGGGTGTTGACAACGAACCTGGTTAAAGTATATATATAGGGTGAGAATAGCTGACCGCTAACGGAGGCTTTCCGATTTTATCTAGCGTTTATAGAATCGGGGAGCCTCCGTTTGCATTTCCCAACTTAGTGTTGGGAAAAATAAACGGACTAAAAAAAATTGGTGACGAAGTGCATTGAGTCCCAATTAGGAAGGGGGTGAAAAATTATAGTGAACTACAAAAAAGCTTTAGTTTCTGCAGTAGCAAGCGTAGCCATTTTATTAAATACTGCGATGCCTATTTTTGCAGGAACTACTTTAATTATAACTGGTAATGGTGATGGTTCGGAAAATGAGGCGAAAGTAGATCTGGATCAAACAACCACAGTTACTCAAACAAACGAGACCTCCATAACGAACGATATTGACGCCAACGCCAATTCAGGAGGAAATTCGGCAAGTAGAAACACCGGTGGAGCCGTTAATGTGGACACTGGTAACGCTAAAACCGATGTAAAAGTTTCTAATATTGCTAATAGCAATGAAGCAGTTGTTGATTGTTGCTTGGCAAATTCGGATGTGGATGTTTTGATCGAAGGTAACGGTAGTGACTCCGAAAATGAAGCCGAGTTAGAGATCGAGAGTGCAATAGAGCTTTACCAAACAAATGAAGCCAAGATCAAAAACGACGTTGATGCAAATGCCAATTCCGGCGATAACAGAGCTGACAGGAATACTGGGGGCGATGTTTCAGTCGAAACAGGTAATGCATCTGTAGATGTTGATCTTAAAACTGCTGCCAATAGTAATTCTGCTTTAATAAGCAGTCATGGTGGTACAGGCTCAGTTAGTCTCAAGATCCTCGGCAATGGAGACAGCAGCGATAACGACATAGATCTCGATTTGGATCACTCAGTTTTATTGACTCAAGCGAATTTCGCTAGTGTCAAAAACGACGTTGATGCAAATGCCAATTCCGGCGATAACAGAGCTAAAAGAAACACAGGTGGAGATGTAACAATTGATACAGGTGATGCTCACGCTGGAGTAGAAGTTGACAATATGGTTAACTTCAACTGGGCAGATGTCGACTGCGGATGTCTTTTTGACGTCTTTGCAAAGATCGCTGAGAACGGGTCCGATACCGAAAATGAGATTGAAGCCGAGTTTGAAAACGAAACCGTAGTTTTTCAAGACAATTCCTGCAAGAAACCCTGGTTCCCAGGCGTGCGACTTTTTGACAATCTGGGTGGCCGTGGTAGACATTATGATAAGGATTGTTTAACCAATTATCTTGATGCCTATGCAGGTACAGGCGACAACCGTGCAGACAGAAATACTGGGGATCCTGAAGGCGATCCAAGTGTTTTGACCGGTAACGCAGAGACTTTGGTTGATGTCGAAAATTCCGGCGGAAGCAATGTTTACGGGTCGGGAGCCCCTGAAGGATGGGGGTGGCCAGACTGGTCAGTGGGTAGCTTTAATCTAAACATAAGTTTGGATCTAAGCGCGCTACTTGAAGCATTGGGTTTGGCTTAAAAAGAATCCGTAACGGTTTGGGTTGGTTAGGTTGTCTTACCCGCACTTCGGTAAGACACCTAACAAAATCCAAAGATAAATAAAGAAATAAGGAAATATAGAAAATATAGAAATTAAGAATTTAAAGAATTTAAAAAAAATGAAGAGAATAAAGAAAGTATTAACAATAATATTAATATTAGGCTTGATATTTATTCAAAGCCCGATGGTTTATGCCCAGAGTATTCCTACCCCTCCACCAGCACCCACTGCTCCATCTGCTCCTACACCGCCATCGGCACCTACCCCTCCACCAGCACCCACTGCTCCATCTGCTCCTACACCGCCATCGGCACCAACTCCTACAAGTGATGCAACACCAGTTCCTGCTCCTACACCGCCATCGGCACCTACACCGAGTGCTTCCAATACGCCACACCCAAGTCCAAGTCCCACACCCAGCCCAACACCTCTGGATGTTGCAGTATCAGACCCAAGCTCTTCTCCCAGTAGTGAACCTCAATCAAGCAGTACGAGTCAGAATACGGGAGGGGCAGATAACAGTACGGGTGACCAGAATGGTGATAGCGCAAGAGGTGCGACTATTAATACTGGAAATGCAACCAATAGCGCGACAATTTCAACTACTGCAAACAGCAATAGTGCCACAATCGGAGGTGAAGGAGATTCTGGGTCGAGCGTGGTAAATTCCGGGAATGGGTCCAATTCTCAAAATTCCGGGAATGTTGATTCGGTTAATAATAGTACGACAAATCAGAATAACACTGCGAGTGTTAGAAATAACCTAGATTTAGCAACCACTTCAGGAGATAATTCCGCTTCGAAAAACGTGGGCGGGGATAACTTGATAATTACGGGTGATGCTAATACTTCGGGAACTGTAATTACTGTAGTTAATACTAATATCGACGGAGTGGCAGTTTCAGAATTTAACATCGCCGACGACCACCTTGGAGATATTGTTTTGGACTTTATATCAGGATGCACCACAGGTTGCGCCAATTTTGGAAATGCCGAAGCAGTTAACTCCGGAAACGGAGAAAACTCACAAAACAATGCTGTAGTGAGTAATCTAACTGATAGTGCAACTTTCCAAAACAATGACGCAAATGTGGAAAATGATCTTTACTTGGCATCAAATTCCGGCGATAACAATGCAATGAAAAATACAGGCGGGGATTCCGAAATTCTGACTGGGGATGCCAATGTCTCTGCAAACGTCGTGACACTTGCCAATAATAACATTGCAGGTAATGTTATCTACTCGGTAGTTAACATTTTCGGAGATTTGGTTGGAGATATCATTATGCCAGCGGATTATTTCCAGAGCATGGTTACCGGTAACACTGGAAATGGAGCCAATTCGTCCAACAGTTCAGTGGTTAATGAGTCAACCGAAAATTTAGTTGATCAGTCAAACAACGCAAATGTTGAAAACATCCTTAACCTTGCTGCAACAACGGGAAATAATCAAGTTGACAGAAATACCAATGGTAACTCATCTATTACTACGGGTGACGCTTCGGTTACCGCTCAAGTTCTGAATGTAATAAACAGTAATTTGGTCGGGGGTGATTGGTGGATAGTCTTGGTAAATGAAGCAGGAAATTGGATTGGTAAAATTTTAGGGTCTCCTGATGGGAGTAATTTTGCTGGGTCCAGCGGGTTTGAATTTGCAGTTAACGAAAACGGTGAGATAAATGCGACCAATTCGGGTAACGGTGCTGATTCAACAAATAACTCCACAGTTAGTGAGTCCGGTAGCTCGTCGGTTAATCAGACCAATACTGCCAATGTAGTTAACAATATAGATTTGTTCGCAAACACCGGAGGAAACAACGCTTCGAGGAACACTGGTGGGAATTCCAGTGTAACTACGGGAGATGCAAATATTATTGCTAACCTTACGAACTTTATCAACAACAACATAACAGGTGGAGGGAGACTTTTTGTGACTGTGGTCAATGTTTTTGGCAGTTGGGTAGGAGATTTTGTGTCACCCGGTACGCATAAAGAAAATACTCCGGCTATTGCCGAGAATTCCCAAACAGGGGGCGGTGAAGTTGGAGGGTATATGGCAGACTTAAGAAATTCCGATTCAAGTCTTGGTGCTGATTCTCTAGATCATGGTGAAGTCGGTTTGGAAACAATTGGTAGCCAGAACACCTATATTGCTTCCAACATCCCAGGATATGAATATCATCAAAATGTCGCTGGCCAAGTCCTCGTGGCTTCAGAAAGTAGTGCAGGGCAAAGTTTGATTGCCGGGGAGAGAGCCTCATCAAAGCTAAATATAAATCTTGCGTGGATAATTCCGTTTGTTCTTATGTTTGGTCTATATATCGGAATAAAAAGGACAATTTCTCTAAAGTTTAGTAAAACATGAAAGTACCAAGTAAAATATTAAAACTCTTGGTGCTGCCCGTAACATTTTTAGCTTTTACACCAACCTTTGCCTATGCTGAGGAATTGCTGATATCGGGGAATGGCTCAAGTTCCGTGAACGAGGTTAATGTTACAAGTAATAATACGTCGAGTGTTGTTCAAAACAATAATACCGGTGTAACTAACATCGTAAACGCAAATACAAATACGGGTGGGAATAGTGCAAGCGAAAATACCGGTAACAACATAACCACTGATACTGGAAATAGTCAAGTAGAAGTAGCAGTCGTAAACAGCGTAAATTCTTCGACGGTCGAGGGACAAGGATGTTGCGGCATTGTCGTCAACGCAGGCGTTTCGGGTAATGGAGAAAATAGCCAAAACAATGTAACAGTAAATCAATTAATCAGTAATTTAGTAATACAGAGCAATAATGCGTTTGTAGTGAATAACGTAAATATAAACGCTTATACTGGAAATAATAGTGCTAACGAGAATTCCGGAAACGTCAATATCCAAACAGGAAACGTTAAAGTACAGGGTGCGATAGTCAACCAAAATGTCAACATAAGCCACGTAAACAATGAGTCAGGAGGATTTTCTCTATCCGCCTTAATAAGTGGTAACGGATCAGGTTCGGTTAATTCGCTAACTGCCAATTTTTCAAACAACAGTAGTGTAAATGTAAACAATGTTTCAAATATATATAATAATTTGGATGTAAATGCAGATTCAGGGAACAATACTGCAAATGGGAACCTAGGGAATGTTTCAATAAAAACAGGTGATGTATTTATAGGGGCGATTATAAGTAATACTACTAACTATAATTTAGTCGACATTGATTGTTGCGATTTTGACCCCAATGATCCGGATGATCCCGGAGAACCATCCGTTCCTCCCACATCAAATGATAGTCCAAAAGGTGGGAGTGTGGGTGGTACCACAAACGGAGGATCATCAGGAGGGGGATCAACTTCCGTTGGAAGTGTATTAGCTGCAGCAATCGGTGGAATAACATTACCCGCGACAGGTAGTAACGCTATACTTCTAGCAACAATTGCTAACGTAATAATGTTTTTGATGGGACTCTACTTACGCCTCAGATCCGGTAGATCACCGGCAAAAGTCATACTGACTTTGCAGTTTTGCCTTTAATACTGCATAATACCCGTTAAACCCCGCCCTTTAGCGGGTTAATTTTTTTAATGAAGCCAATAAAGTCAGTAAATCAATTATTCAATAAACTTGTCAAGCGGTTCCTCGGCTCTTCAGTTATTCAGTTTCTTGGTACCCTATTAATCGCTTTGTCCCTTGCCGGTTTGTTTTATATATATTTTCCTTTTATAAAATTATTTCTTTTCCCAATACCAATTAATCACGACATAAATCGTCGTGGATATTTCATCGAAATCCCAAAGATTAATGCATACTCGCCAATCGTTTTAGATGTCGACCCTTGGAATAAAAGTGAATACTTGGAGAAACTTAAAAGCGGTGTTGCCCATGCCAAGGGGACAGTACTTCCGGGGGATGTTGGGATGTCTTTTTTGTTTGCACATTCTTCTGATTTACCATGGAATATAACGCGCTATAATACTGTATTTTTTTTACTCGGAAGTCTTAAAATTGGCGATGAAATAGTGATTTTTCGAGATAACGAAAAAATAGGCTTTAAGGTGGTGGAAATAAGGATTGTTTCCCCATACGAAGTGTCATTTTTGAAGGACTTATCAGTCGACCAACTGGTCCTTCAGACCTGCTGGCCAATTGGCACTGATTATAAGAGATTGCTAATTTTTACAGAAAGAGTTTAAGGGTTAACGTGTAGACTAAAGGCTTTTTCGCTTCTTACTACTTCTTTGAGCAACACTTTGGAAGCATTGAGTATTTCAATACCTATAAGTTCCCCTTTTTTGTTGAGTTCCACATTGACTCCAGGAGTTATTTCTTTGTAACTTTCTTCAACACCGCTTTTAATTTTAAGCCACAGAGCATCATTTTTTTTATCGTAATAGATTTTTTTATTAATTTTTTTCATATTCCTTCCACCTACCACTTGCTAGTCTTTTATTTATATCACTTTCATCAATGGGGTGTATTGTTATAATTTCAACTCGCTCTTGGATTATATCCTAACTAATAACCATTGTTCTTTGTCGTCCTGAGTATTTAAGTTTTGAAAAAGCGATGTAGTGCTTAGTCAGTATGTCAAAGTAATGAGTTTTGGATTTTTTATAAATTTTGCTGGGGTAGGAGGAAGGTATTAACCTTTCCTTGATTCGTCTTTTAAGATGGGGCCGGTAGATAATTTTCATTGACAATTTAATGCTAGCACTTTAGATGATAGTTTTTGCTAAAGAAGTTTAAAGTTTTTGTTTGTCCTGCCGTGTTTTTGTCTTGTTTTTTGCTTAATTTCTTTTTTTGAATTTAAGTTTTTTGTCCCGACTAAGTCGGGACCACAAGTCCGTCTCGCTTTGTGCGAGCGGAAACACGGCAGGCCATACACCTCCAATCTCCTTGGACTTTTAAGCCCTTCTTGATCGCTTTGACCAAGGGACTTACTAGCCCTTGAGGGAGGTGAGAACGTAAAGTCGCATATTGCGACCACGTTCTAAAGAGAGAACGTGCCCGGAGGCAGCCATACTCGAAACGCTCGAGTGGGGCAGGCTGCCTCCGATGCATCGCCTACTTCTGCGTGCTCCGCAGGGTCTCCGCCCAGCGGTAGAGCAGGTAGGCGATCGCGCCGATGAGCAAAACAAGCGCGAATTTGACCAGATCGTCGATGAAGCGCGGCGTTTCCGCCGGCTTCGCGGGAACCACGAGGACGATATTCAGTCCACCGTGGTTGTCGACCGCGACGTCGGTCGACGTGTTGTTCCCGCTGGGCGAGGTGGGTGTGGGTTCGGGCGTTTGCTCTGTGGGGGGAAGAACTTCCACCTCCGTGTTGCAGGTGGTTTGCCCCCCACTGTTGTCCGTTACCGTGTAGCGGGCAACGTACTTTCCCGGGCTTTGATACACATGCCTGTAGAGCTGGTTCCACGACGGATTTGACGCATCCCCGGGTTCCCACCACTGGGAGGTGATTACCCCGTCCGGGTCGGCCTGGTTGCCCCAGAGCAAGACGCTCAGGGGAACTTGGCCAGACGCAGGTAGTGCCAGTGCAACACAGATCGGGTTCTGGTTGGGTCCAAGCACCTCCTCGCGCGGGACATAGTCAGCCAACAACGTGCCCGCAGGATGGCGTCCCACAGTGACTTTGAGTGCGGTCACAGTGCCTGGTGAAGTCCAGACGGGCAGCTCACCCAGATTCGGGTATTTCGACACCTCGAGAACCAGCCAGCCCTCGACCTCGACTTTGGTCACGCTTGGGTAGGGGTCCTGGCCGGTCACGGCTGGTATCGAAAAGCGAGCCCATCCCGAGTCATTGAGTTCGGGGTAGTTATACAACACCCCGTTCCCGTCGCCGGTGTGCTCCGGACCGAGTTTCTCGCTGGTGTTGAGCTCGACAATAACTTCGGCACCCTGCACAGGGTTACCGAACGCATCCTCAATATAAACCTCAAGGACCCAGAAATTCTTTTGCTCAGCCGCGGCCTCCTGCACGGGCTGGGTGGATCCGAAAAGAAATGCCCCGAAGAGCATTCCGGCTATGGCTAGCGCGAGAAGCATACGCCGCCCCAGATTGCCGAACACGTTGTCCATTTCCTTATCCCTTCTTAGATTGTGATTTTGTTTTCCAGCCCCATGGAGAACAAGCAGGAATCAATAAGTCATTAAAAACAATAATTCAGTAACAATTAATTCCTGTTTGCTCCCCACGGAGTGGAGTTTAGACGCTCTCTCTATTTCAAAGTGCGAAATTCTGATCCTATATAAAAACGCAATAGGTCTTTAATAGTTCCAGAAGATCCGGGTGGAAGATTCCCACTACGCCAAAATCTTGGGCTTCGCGGGAGGAAAGGCCTTCCGCCCGGAACTTCCGAAACCATCCTAAAGTCCAGGGAAAGGCTCATCTGTGCACTAAAAAAAGCGGCTCTCTTTTGCCTTTCCAAAAAAGAGCGTTACCGCTTTAAAACTAGCAGAAATATAACAAATTATAGGATTATTGTCAATGACAAAATAAGTAATATAGTGAATTTGATGGGATTACATATTAAAGCTTTGATACAATTAAATAATGGAAGAAAAAAGGGGAGAACCTTCCTTAGTTAAATTTTTCGAAGATTTTGGTCTAATGCTGCTTTCTATAGTTCTTTTTTTGGGTGGAGCGTTTTTGTTAACTCTCAAGATTCCCTTTTGGAGTTTATTTTTGGGCATTGCCTCGGTACAAATCGGAATTGTTTTGATTATTCTTACCTTTGATTCTCTTATAAAAAAACGAAATAAGTCTTTGACCGATGAATACAAAACCCTTAATTGTTTGATCTGCAGAAGTAGCCAATTTGTGCCCAAATACCAGAAAACGGTAATTTGCGATACTTGCATGACAAGAATTGCTACGAGTTTTAAGGCAGTTGCAATGGTAATCTTTGCAGTCATTTCAGTTTCGACTATGACTATTTTAGTCGGCGAAAATCAGGAATTGAGAAAAAAAGCCGCAGAGATAGAATCTGGTTATGAGTGTATAGAGGCCAATTGGAGTCCACCAGAGTGTTCGTGCGGCATATGGAGTAGTACAAATAATTGCGAGGAAGGCAGGTTGCGTTTGTGCCGCGGCGGAGAAAATTACTGCTGCGAAGAGGATGAAAAAAATGGATGGACGTGTTACAATAGTATTATTGACAAGTGATATGTTCTCTCGGGCTTCTGGTAAGCTTCGTTTATGTACGACTTCCGGTTGTTTCCAAAGAGGCTATTCTTGCTAAAGAAAGCGAGGTGATTTAAATGAATAAAAAACTATATGTAGGTAACATGCCTTATACTGTTAGTTCCGATGACCTTAGAAAGCAATTTACCGACGCAGGTACAGTTGTTGATGCTGTAGTAATCAGTTTCAAAGACACGGGAAGAAGTAAAGGTTTTGGTTTTGTTGAGATGGAAACTGAAGAGATGGCAAAGAAAGCGATTGATTTATTTAACGGTTCTGACATGGGTGGAAGGAAATTGATTGTCAGCGAAGCTAGAAGTCAGGAAGATGCAGTACCGGCAGCAGCAGCTCCTGTCGCAACTCCGGCTCCTGCCGAACCAGTCGAAGTAAAAGAGGAAAAACCTGCAAAGGCAACAAAAAAGGTGGTCAAAGAAGAATCCAAAGAGGAAGTTAAAGTAGAAGAGTAATTAGAAGTTGTTTACTACTTTTGACAAAGCCTTTTGATATTTGGCCTTTTGAAAAAGTATTTCCCTAAGTACCGAGATTTGTTTTTCTCTGTTAATGAGAAATTTGTAGCCGTGTTTTGATTTTGATAAATATTTAAACCAAGGTGTTTCCATGTTCGTTAATGTCCCCCAAAAGCTTAAGTTCCACCGCCTTTCTCATTTGGGGAATTCTAGAATAGGAGATGGCTTAACGCTTGATAAAATCGTGACACAATCCTGACAGGGTTATTTGTGAAGAAGTGTAAAACCGATTCCTTTGTTGGTGACTATCTTATAAAGGAGTTTGTTTTTCCGTATCTTGATACGAAGCCTGTGAACCAACTGGTCAATTGCCCAGTCTGAAGATTTTTGTTCCCACAGCTCTCCCCAAAGAAGGTGTGATATCTCTTCTCTTGACAATATGTTGTTGATATTTTGGGTAAGCGACTTAAAAATAAGATTTTCGTTAGGAGTAAAGCTGACATAACTTTCGTTTTGTCCAATTTTTATTGACTTTAGATAGTCTACGAGCAATTCGCTGAAAGGGTGCTTGTCTTTCGTAATACCGAATCTTTCAAAGAATTCGGAATTACTTGGATTAAATATGTTACCGGGAACATCCTCGGAAATTGATCTGAGACGGTAAATTACACCTTGGTCTAGAAGAAGATCTTTAACATTAATTTGTGATTGGGAATTATTTTTGCAATACATAAATATTGCTTTAATGATCCCTACGTGCCCTCCGCTTAAAGCTGTAATTTCTTCTTTTGCCTTTTGGTCCAAAGTGTACTTGAATCGTTTTTCAAAAGAGTGAAGCAGTTTTATAGAATCTTTTTTTGAGAGAGGAACTAATATATGAAGGCAACGCGTTACTATTTTTACGTTCCTTTTTATACTTTCATAGACCTCGGTTATATTGGAAAAAATTATGCATACAAACTTCGTTCTTTTTACTTCTCGCTGTTGATTTAATTTTTCAAAAAGACGAAATGCACCTGATCCTATTGATAGAGACAATATGACAAGTGTCGGTTTTGATATATGATCGATTTCTTCAAGAAAACTATCCAATTTTTCATTAGATTCTATTTTCCTGTCCAAAATGATGTACTCACGACGATTGGCCTCTACTTCTTTAAGGAAAGCCTCATATATAACATCTTTACCCATTCCACGCATACCGCAAATAACAACCGGCTCGGAAGATTTCCATTGTGATCTAATCAAATCAAGCACCCTTTTTTCCTGGTCAGTACACAAAATAGGATCTTTTGTGTTTAACATGATTTAAAGTATTATACCAAGAACGTCGCATTTTGTGTTATTGAATATTATAATTATAGGATATAGATGATTGAAATTATACCAACGCCGTTGTACCACTTACCTCCTCAAGAGTGCTATTTATCGTGGCGAGGCATGAATTTTGGAAAAGAGAGGGTTGAGGTAGTGGAGTTACCTGGCAACACTTACGAACGTATCCGAAGTTCAGGGCGTGAAAGAGGCGAGATTCCTTTGGAGTGGTTGAGTTTACACTCGACAGTTAAAAATACACTTGATGGGAAAACAATTGATCTTTCCCAATTTGATCAATTCGGTGAGATAGCGATACGTGCAAATTTACTTGTTACCGCAGGGCATGACAACCTTGAGGCATATAGATTAGCAGCTCTCTGTTATCTATCAAAGTTAGTTACAGCAGACGAGTTGGAAAGTGTAGCTCGGGCAATGGATGACTTTTGTGGTTTCGATAAAAGTTGTCCGGATAGCACTTTAAATGCCCACACAAATTATATAGGACAAATGCTCCTTTTGGATAAAGCTGCTAAAACGGGTAATTTTGATGTAACGCGCGCGATAATATTTGATAACACCTTTTTAGTCACAGCGTATACTATTTGGTTGCAAGCTGAGATTGCAACTTCCGTGCCTTTAAAAGGTGGATTATCTGACTCGGAGAAAAATGATATTCTCCGCGCCCTAATAACATTAGATGTTTCGGAAGGCCCGCCCAATGTTAGTGGTTTACTTCACCCTGACTACTTAAGACAAAGAGCTTGGGCTGCAAGATCCAGAATTCTTACAAGAGATTCTTTGACAAGATTTTTAGCTCCGCGTGTTTTTGCGCTTGCCAATGAAACAATTGGTGAGTTAACAGGTGTTACGGATTACGGTAAGAGATTTTTCTTTTTGTCAAATAGAAATTTTCTTGCGGATTTTCCATTCCTTTATCAGTGGTATCAAACAGTCCTTGCTGACATTCTTGTTGAGTCTAAAGATCGAGAATTGGGTGAGGCGGAGATGATTGCGGTAGAAAGTGTACCGAAGTCTTTAGCTAGAGTGGCTGGAATTGCAGTGGTCGATAGAGTTGTGTCAAAAAAAATGTTTGAGTTATTGGGTACTTCAGGCGCCTATGATAATCCTAACCAATATGTACCAAAAACGTCTCAGGAACTCCGCGGCATAGGAAATTTAGAAAATTTGTTAGAAAGTGGGGGTAGTGATGAGCTGGAGAGAATTGTGGCAGAAAAAATTGCGGTTGTGCCGGATATAGGCAGATCGAGGATTTTTGTCGGGTTCCGACATTTGCCTGGTTTACTTACTACGATTAAATTGTTTTCTCCCAAATCCTTTATCTACTTAACAGAGGAAACAGATAGCCCAGGAGATCGGAAAGCGATTAAGATTGTAGAAGACCCGGAGCGTTTAGTGGATTACATATTAGCTTGGATGGCAATGACAGACAGTGAAGGGATATTTCCTTTTTCGTCTTTGATTCTAAGATGTTCATCGGACTTGGGGAGCAGAGGTCAAGTTAGAGTACCAATTGAGATTCAAATTGCACCATATACTCAAGCTGTTTCAAATTGGAGAGCTCGTGGTGCATTATCAAAATCATTATGATATGTCAGGATATTGTCAGAGTTTTGGAATATAATCAAGGTGTATGGTACACACCTGTGATGCCTTGGTTGTTTGTTGCATTGACTTTCGTTTCCAAAAGCATATCCGCGAGTTTACTGACAAAAACCTTTCCGGAAAAACCTTTGATCTGGTTGGTTTTGCGGGATCGAGCAAAGACTTAAAGACTGTCATGAAGCAGCTGGGTATCTCAGTCAGACTTCACGAAATCAAAGAAATATACCTTATCCACCATGAAAATTGCGGGGCTTACGGTGAGGAAAGTACTTTTACACGTCATAGTCAGGATTTGGTTAAAGCAAGGTCGGCAATATTTGCAAAATATCCCGATCTTTCGGTATATCTATATTATCTTCATTTAGACGGAGAATTTGAGAAAGTTTTCTAAATTCTTGTTGACTTGAAAGAATCTCGAGGCTACAATAAGTTGCAATCGGCACCGGTTGCCGATTTTTTTATTACTAAAATATATTTTGGTAAACATGAACGAAAAGAAGTCTGATTTCAAGGATACTTTTAAACTATTTAACGAAGCCTCATCTGTCAGTTTTTCCTTGGCTTTTTTCCCTATAATTTTTCTCTTGGTGGGCGTTATTCTGGATAAAAAACTCGATACAAATCCCGCTCTTACTATCATTGGTATAGTTCTGGGCGTGGTAATAGGCTTTATAAGGGCTATTAAAATTGCTGGCAAAATATTAAATAAAAAATGAAAAGCTTACACATATCGGTTGCACCTGAAGCCATCTTTCACCTTGGGCCCCTTACTGTTACCAATTCATTGTTGACTTCAATTATTGTGATGCTGGTTCTTATTTTTATTTCTTTAAAAGCTACGGATGTCAAAAACCATAAAACAAAGACAAAGATTTCTTCTTTTGTGGAAATGGTTGTGGAAGGTTTTTATGGCTTTTTTAAGGGTATTTTGGGGGAGGCGATAGACAAACTTTTTCCGCTTCTTTTTACCTTTTTTGCATTTATCATCGTGAGCAACTGGATTGGATTATTTCCGGGAGTAGGCCCTATTGGCATATGGGAAGAAGGTCGTGACGGCAAGGTACTTGTCCCGCTACTCCGTGGTCCTAACGCAGATCTAAATACAACAATTTCCTTGGCTATTATTTCGGTTGTGGTGACACAAATAATGAGCATCAAAGCTTTGGGGATTGCTGGTTACTTAAAGCGATTTTTTAACATAAGAAACCCCATAAACTTGGTTGTCGGAATTTTGGAACTTATCTCTGAAGTAAGTAAGCTTATTTCGTTTTCATTCCGTCTTTTTGGCAATATTTTTGCTGGTGAGGTACTTCTTGCGGTCATGACTTTCCTGGTGCCTGTTTTGGTTCCGGTTCCCTTTTTGGGTCTTGAAGTATTTGTAGGGTTTATCCAGGCCTTGGTTTTTACAATGTTGACGTCTATTTTTATTGTGGTGGCTACAGAACACCATGAAGGGGGGTGAATTTATGGAATTAAAAGAAATAGCAACAGCTATTGCAATAGGTTTTGGAATGATTGGCCCAGGAATTGGTGTTGGGTTAATCGGTAAAGGTGCCCTTGAAGCACTTGGCCGTAACCCTGAAGCTTCCTCCGATATTAGAACAATTCTTATTTTGTCCGTTGCTTTTGCTGAGGCAATAGCCATTTACGCACTAGTTATTGCGCTTATTATTTTCTTTGTTTAAAAATTATGGAAAAACTGGGAATTGATCCGCTACTTTTGATAGTACAAATCGTGAACTTTGCCCTTTTATTTATTATTCTTAAAAAGGTTCTTTACAAGCCGATACTCAGAGCATTAAAGGCCCGTGAAGAAAAACTTGCTGCGATTGATAAAGACGCAAAAGAACTGATCCAGAAAAAAGAATCCTTTGAGATAGAAAGAGAAAAATCACAAAAAGCAGCAAAGCTTCAGGTCAAAAGAATGTTGGACGAAGCCATACTTGAGGCAGGTAGACTTAAAAAGCAGGCTTTGGAAGAAGGTAATAAAAGAGTGAAAGACTTGATTGCTAAGGGCCAAAATGAAATAGAAAGACAGAGAAGGTTAATAAGTCAAGAGATTACCCTTGAGGCTAAAGAACTATCAAAGGATGTAATAAACAAAGTCCTGAGCCAAGTTTTGGACAAATCAGCAAGGACTAGAAGTGTAACTTTGGCAGCTAGGGAACTTGAAAGTAAAGCGAAAATAGGGAAGAAAGGAAAGCTTTAAATAATGAGGACTAAAGTTATTGTGGTAACACCATTAAAGCTGTCGGGTAAAGATTTTGATCTTCTGAAAAAGAAGGTCAAAAGTTACTTGGAAAGCGTGTCATTACTAGGGGAAGAAACTGTTTTTGAAGAAGAAGTTGATCCGACAATATTAGGGGGATTCAAAGTCAAAATAGGGTCTGTTGTTTTGGACTTAAGTTTATCCGGAAAAATAGATAAGGAGATTTATGGTCGAAATTAAAAGTGAAGGAAGGATTGTTTCTCTGAAAGATGGAGTGGCGTTTTTAGACGGGCTTGAAACCGTGATGTTCGGAGAAATAATTGAGTTTGAAAAAGGTTTAGTTGGTTTGGTTATGAACCTTGAGGCTACGAGGGTGGGGGCTGTGGTCTTGGGTGATTGGGAGGAGTTAAGGGTTGGCGCGAAAGCTATTACGACTGGCAGGCTTTACACCGCGCCTTCCGGAAATAAGTTTTTGGGAAGGGTGGTAAGCACTCTTGGCCTTCCTTTGGATGGTAAGGGAGAAATTAAGGCGGATAAGTTTATGGACGTAGAACGAGTTGCCTCGGGAATTGTAGACAGAGCAAAAGTTTCTGTTCCCTTACAAACCGGCATAAAAGCGATTGATTCAATGATACCGATCGGCCGTGGACAAAGGGAACTCATAATAGGAGACAGGGGAGTTGGCAAGACGGCTATTGCCATTGACACAATAATAAATCAAAAAGATACAGGGGTGACCTCAATTTACGTAGCAGTGGGCCAAAAGCGTTCAAAGATTGCCTCCGTTGTTGAGAAATTAAATGAATTCGGCGTTCTAAAGAATACTATTGTTGTTGTCGCCTCGGCGTCTGACCCCGCCAGCTTAAGGTATTTGGCCCCATATGTTGGTACTGCCATGGGAGAGTATTTTATGGAAAAAGGTAAAGATGTTCTTGTGGTTTACGACGATCTTACGAAGCATGCTTGGGCCTACCGTGAATTATCGCTTCTTCTTCGCCGCCCAACGGGCCGTGAAGCATATCCGGGAGACGTTTTTTACCTTCATAGTAAGCTTTTGGAAAGGTCAGTTAAACTTTCAAAAGAATTAGGGGGTGGTTCCCTGACCGCTCTTCCAATAATTGAAACACAAGCCGGGGATGTGTCAGCCTTTATTCCGACAAATGTAATATCAATTACTGACGGGCAAATTTATCTCGAAAATGACCTTTTCTTTTCAGGGGTGCGACCGGCATTAAATGTTGGCCTTTCAGTGTCCCGTGTAGGTGGGGCTGCACAAAGACCGGCGATGAAAAAAGTTGCAGGTAAACTTAGGCTCGATCTGTCCCAGTATTACGAGCTTGTAACTTTTGCACAATTCTCGTCGGATTTGGACCCCACTACAAGGGAAAAAATAGAGAGGGGTAAAAGGATAATTGAAATATTAAAACAGCCCCAATACTCCCCTATTCCTCTGGCAGAACAGGTTGTGATTTTGTATACAGTAACAAGCGGAGGTTTGGATGATGTAATAGTCGACAAAGTGAGGGATTTTCAGGAATCTTTTATGAAATTTATCCAAAATAAAGGTAAGAAGATATTGCTGGATATTGCAAAAACAGGAGAGTTTAGCGATAAAACCAGGAATAGTTTGGATAAGACAATAGTTGAATTTAAGGAGAAAATATGGAGAATCCAAGGTTAATTAAAAAGAGAATCCAGTCGGTTAAAAATATCAGAAAAATTACCAAAGCTCTGGAGATGGTTTCAGCGTCAAAGGTGCGTGCATCTCAAATTAGAGCAAGGGCGGGAAAACCCTATTCGCAAAAAGTTTACGAATTGGTGAGCGAATTGTCGGGCAAAGCTGATGGTGAAAAGATTGACCTTTTTGAGAAAGGAAAAGGTCAAAAACGGCTTTATATATTGGTGTCAACTAATAAAGGGCTTTGTGGAAGCTTAAACACGAATCTTTTTAGAAGCGTTATGAAAGATACAGGCGATATCTCTAAAGAAGAAAGACTGTTTGTAACTGTTGGTAAAAAGGCCGTAAGTTTTGCTCTAGCAAATGGCACGCTTATTGCTGATTTTTCAGACGTACTAAAAGAGAATGCACTTGCCGCCATTATTTCATTGGTAGTTGAAGAATTTAAAAAAGGCAATGTGAGTAAAGTTTATATTGCCTATTCCGATTTTGTAAATGCCCTTACACAAATTCCCCAATTAAAAAAGCTTCTTCCCATATCTCGTGACAATCTATTAGTCAAAGACGAGTCTTCTCAAATATACATTTTCGAGCCTGAGGCGAAGCATGTTTTGGAAATGATGCTGCCTTTCTATTTGGAGGTGCAGTTAAAGGGAGCTTTTTTGGAGTCCGAAGCTTCGGAACATTCTGCCAGAATGCTGGCCATGAAAAGTGCGTCTGATAATGCTTACAATCTTTCCGAGGCCCTGAATCTTGTCTACAACGAGGTAAGACAACAGACAATCACTGATGAGATTGCTGACGTAACTCGAGCAATGGAGGTAATGTAACAAAATGAATAAAGGACGAATAATTCAAATTGTAGGGCCTGTAATAGACATTCATTTCGAAAATCAGTTACCGGCAATATTTAATGCTTTATTAATAGGAGAGAAAGGGTTTCTGACGGCTGAAGTTGAGCAACATCTTGAAGGAGGGGTGGTGAGGGCACTGGTTCTGGGGCCGGTTGAGGGATTAAAACGCGGGGAGATTGTTTTTGATACGGGTGCCCCTGTCAAAGTACCAGTGGGCATTAATACTTTAGGACGGGTTTTTAACGTACTTGGCGAAACAGTAGACAAAGGCAAAAAAATAAAGGATGGGGAAAGAAATTCAATTCATGTAAAAGCTCCAAGTTTAGAAGAACAAAAAGTTCTGCCTGAAATTTTTGAAACAGGCATAAAAGTGATTGACCTTATTTGCCCCTTTGTAAAAGGCGGAAAGGTCGCGGCATTTGGTGGAGCCGGAGTAGGCAAGACAGTTATCATTATGGAGCTTATCCATAATGTAGCCAAAAAGCACGGAGGCTTTTCGGTCTTTGCCGGAGTTGGTGAGCGAACCCGTGAAGGAAACGAGCTTTGGCTTGAAATGAAGGAATCCGGAGTACTGGAAAAAGCAGTCTTGACCTATGGCCAAATGAACGAACCACCGACAAATAGACTTCGAGTTGCCTTGACAGCCCTTACAATGGCTGAGTATTTCAGAGACAAGGAGGGTCAGGACGTATTACTATTTATAGACAACATATTCAGATTTGCCCAGGCAGGAAGTGAAGTTTCGGCTTTGATGGGTAGGATTCCCTCTGCTGTCGGATACCAGCCGACATTGGCTTCAGAAATGGCCGAGTTGCAGGAGAGAATAACCTCAACTTACAAAGGCTCTATAACATCCGTTCAGGCGGTTTACGTTCCGGCAGACGATTACACAGATCCGGCGCCAGTGGCTGTATTTTCCCATTTGGACGCTTCAGTGTCCCTGGAAAGGTCCCTTGCGGAACAAGGCCTTTATCCTGCGGTAGATCCTCTGGCCTCGACTTCGGTTGCCTTAGACCCACAAGTAGTCGGGGAAAGACACTATAATGTGGCGAGGCAGGTACAGAAAGTGCTTCAACGCTACAAGGAACTTCAGGATATTATTGCCATCTTGGGTGTGGAAGAATTGTCTGATGAAGACAAACTGGTGGTTTCAAGAGCCAGGAAAATCCAGAGATTTTTCACTCAGCCTATGGCTGTTGCCGAAGCCTTCACTGGCAGGGCCGGAAAATATGTGTCAGTTGAAGATACTGTCGACGGATTCGCGAAAATTATGGAAGGTGAGTACGACGCCATATCTGAATCCGAGTTTTACATGATCGGAGGAATTAATGAAGTAACAAAGAAATGACAAATTTTCATGTAGACATACTTACAATTGACAGGGAAATTTTTTCAGGAGAGGTGAAAGGCATCACAATGCCGGGGGTAGAGGGGGTATTTACCGTTTTGGCCAAACACATGCCATTTGTTACACCCCTGACCTTCGGTGAAGTCACCTTTAAAGATTCGGACAATAAAGAAACTTTTCTTACGGTAGGCAAGGGAGTGTTTTTGGGAGACGGCAAGAAGGCCTCTCTTTTAATTGAGGATGCCTCTTTTGTCGACGAGATCTCGGAAAGTAAAGCACTTGAGGCAAGACAGCGGGCGGAAGAACTTATCAAAAAAGGAGTTTCCAAAGAAGAAAAGGTAGCAGCAATTTACCAATACAGGAAAAGTTTGGTTGACATTCGCCTGGCGAGGAAGTTGAGAAGAAAAGAAACCCTTCATTAGCAGGTTTGTGAGACCAGAAACTAGTTGAATACTTTCCCATAAGCTTGTAATATAAACTCTTATGAATAAAGTGTTATTAGTTGGTCTGGCAGTTTTTGTTTTGGTTATAGCTGGTTTTGTTGTTCTGAAGAATTTAGATGTTACTTCCATTCCTGTTCCAACCATGACTTCGTCTGGTGAGTCGGTAACGGATGAAGAAATGCCTGAAGAAAGAAAAGAAGCCACAAGTACTCCGAAAGGCACACCGCAAACTGCCACTAAAGCAGTTGACGAGATTACTATTGAAATAAGAAACTTTGCGTTTTCGACCAAGTCTTTTAAGGTGACACCCGGAGCCAAAGTAACGGTTATTAACCGTGATAGCACCCAACATACAATGACCGCAGATGACGGTAAATCTTTCGATACGAAGTTACTCGTAAAAGACGAGCCGGTGTCCTATGTAGCTCCGAATGAAGTAGGAGAGTATGGATATCACTGCCGTCCTCATCCATCAATGACCGGGACTCTGATTGTAGAGGAGTAATCCCTCAATAATCTTATACGGTTTTTAGTGTCTCCGCTTAAGGGTGGAATAATGCGCGGATCGTTGATAAAAATATTACCCGTTTCGTCAGGGATAGGTCTAAGAAAAAGTGTATCATCGCTCTCCCTGTCTATTCGAAGCAGTAATGATGAACCGGTGTTTATAACCTCTTCTAAAATCAATTCGCTGACTACATCTTGGCTAAACCCGGCGTCACTGAAAAATTGAAAATCCCTTGCCATCAGTTGGTCTGTAACTGTTTTTATGTTCGTAAGTGACCGAGAAGTGTTTAAATTTCCTCCCAAAAAGTGTGCTGGGCCAAAAACTGTTAACCGGTCTATTGGTTCAGGTAACCCTCTTGATGCGAACTCGTAACCAGGGATAGCAGCAGTTTTTGCGGTGACTACAAAAGTCCTTGTAACCATATCACCGAGATTTCCACTCGGTCCTTGGATATTATCGGGATTGGTTTTACAGCCATTAATGTCATCTGCTAGTTGTATACCATTGGATTCCGTTAATCTTTTAAGTCCCAGAATACCTGCACTTAATGCTAATGGGGAAGAAGCGGCAAGTATAAGCATTTTTCGTCTTATTTCCCTGTGAGTCAGTTTTTTCTGCGGATGTAAACGCCGATCCAGCCAATACCCACCTGCAATCAGGGTCAGACCGCTTAAACCGAGTATTAGGCCATTTGTCAAATATGCTTGATCTTTGGACCGGTAATACTCGGCCAGTTCGTTTGCGGCAAATTCCGATACAAAATCGTTAGCAACGATAGTGTGCTGATTACCAAGGTGGGAGAGTAAGTCAAATGTTGACGGGTCGTTTGATTTTCTTACTCTTAAGTCTCCGTATCTGTAAAAGTCATAAGGTTTCAAGCCGTCAAGAGCTATAATGGACGGACTTACAGAGGATAGGGATCTGCCAATCTGGTCAGAGTTATTGAAATCAGCCAAAAAATCGAACCCACTTGTTCCGCCGTGTTGCCAAGCAAAAAGCTTTACTCCATTGACTCGGTATTCGCAGACAATTTGTTTATCCGGTCCGTTAGTTAGTTCCTTAGTCACATCTAGATAATCCTAATCTACTATAGGTTATGTGAAATTTCAAGAATTTGAATACCTTAGTTTAAGACTCGCAAGAAGATAGATTTTCTCCAGCTACGCAGGTGTCTGTACCGGATCCACCGTAAAGTCTATCAGTGTCGGCGCCACCGTCGAGGTAATCGTCGTTAGTTTCGCCATAGATTCGGTCGTTTCCGCTTTCTCCATATAAAGTGTCCGTACCTGTTCCGCCCTCGATTCTGTCATTGCCGTTGCCTCCCCAAATAACATCATTTCCGCTTCCTCCTTTTAATCTATCGTTTCCCTCTCCCCCTAGAATTACGTCATTTCCTGTTGAGCTATCTACTCTGTCGTCACCGTCTCCCGCTACAACACAATCATGTCCGCCTGATGGATCAATGTCATCGTTACCCCCAAAACCTAAAATTAGCTCGCTTGCGGTAGTTCCCTCGAGTTCATCGTTTCCTTCCGTGCCCTCAATTTTTTCGGTAACGATTCCTTCCAAATGGCGGCACTCCAAGGGAAGTTGAATTGGAACGAGTATCTCGCCGAAAATAAGATCAAATACAGTTTTGGTTTCCTGAAAATCGTTACCGGAATTTATATCAAAGCAAATTTTTATTTTGTAAGCCGTTTGCCCTCCGTTTCCGGGAACGTCTGAAAGCATAATGCCGTCAACAATGTCGCTATCAGTATAAAAGTCAGCCAATGTTTTGGGTCCTGTTGAACTTGCGTCGCCGTAAAGAGGGATACCGTTTTCTGTGACTACGAAATCAAGTTGTGTCGAGAGGTCAAAATCGCCCACACTTTGTTCGTTGCCGGACTTTATAGCAATTCTCGTGTCCTCAATGCCACTATTGGTAACTGTAATAGATTTTTCTGTGCAGTCGCCGGGCTTAAAGTCGTCAAAGTCAAAAAGCGGGTCACTTTCAAAAGTGATAAACAAATCACCAAACGCACGGCTTGTCATTGGCCTTTGCCTTGTGATGTAACCTGCCAGAGCGGCAATAACGATAACACCAATCAGAGTCGAAAGTAATTTGAAATTTATTTTTTTCATGGGCCGGTGGTTTCAATAGGTGTTTCGGTTGGTGTGGCACTTGGAGTCGGGGTTGGCGTTTCGGTGGGTGTGACGGTGCCTGAGGGCGTGGGTGACGGAGTTTCAGTTGGTGATGGCAAAATAACTTCTGTCGAAGTTAGTGCAAAATCTGGTTGTGGCTCTTGGAAACTAGTCGCCGCGGAGAAAATATTTCCTAAACTTTTTTCCCAATCGGAGAAAAACGACCCGGTTATAGATACAAAAACAATTGCCGCGCCAAAAATAGGAATTGCAATTGCGGCTTTCGGCAAAACAAATCTTTTGTTTGTTCCCTCCGGCAACAAATTAATATTCCTGTATTTAAGGTGGGTTTTTTGTTTCAGATTTTTTATTGCTTTCTTTAGTTGATTTACTGATTCACTTATTAATAGTTTCAGTTCTTCGTAAACGACAATTGTTGCAGGGACTATGACGAATAAGATAAATCCTGCCGGCTCCTTGGCAAAATTGGCCACGTATCCGATATGGGGAACCGTAAAAATAACCTTTCCCTTGATATTTTTGTCGGTTAAAGTCCATGTGTCTAGGTCTTCATTAGCGTCTCCTGATGTCAGATAAGTTGGATTTAAACCGGTGTCATAAATTTTATGGATGATTCTATGGGTGATTAGATTTTTACTGTCTTCACCGATTGTAAATGAAACAATATCTCCGGGTAAATAATTATCCGTTTTTACGGTAAAAACAACGCTTCCGGTTTTGACTGCCGGTTCCATCGAACCGGAGGTGACGATAAGTGCGCGGAACAAATTAGGGTTGGCAAAATGGAAAAACAAAACAATTCCGGATGTTACCAGAATAAAAAGGGCGGCAGTGTTATAGATATATTTAAGCAATTTCATTAGGGCAGATCGCAAGATAGTAATTTACTACCCTCCGGCCTGCCCTCTCCCGAGTTTGCCTCGGTAAGAGAGCGAGACCTTAAAAGATTTGAGTTGGATTATTCCTTTGTTGCACCACTTCGAATGACAAATCAGCAGTTAAGCTATCTGTCTGGACTTCGTTACCAACTGTTGTTGGAATAAACCACGCTAGACCAAAGTAATATGTCGCACTTCCGACCATACGACCGTCATCTGCCAGACCATGGCATGTTAAATAGTCACCACTGCCGTCTGTATTATGACCGTTTGCAGGTGCAGATGTGCAATAAGCAGCATCAACTGCTACAAGTGCTGTCCAGATATTGTGAGTTTCTCCTCCTTGGTCCACAGTTCCGGGGAGAATCACAAGTGGCTCGTGACAATTCTCTGGCGTTGCACCGGCCGGATCAAAGTTGGGATCTCCGTTTGCAAAAGCGCAATCCCAAACATTATCTCCTTCGGTTGTATCATCATTAATGGAAGTCTCATCACCATTTTGGAACCCGGGTATTGCTCCCTGATCGAGCCATGCGTAGAATGTCATGTTTTCTCTAAGTTCACCAAGTGGACTATTATTAAGAACGGTCTCACTTGGGGTGTCGCACTCAACATCAAGAACGGAATTATCGCTCTCTGGTTCAGTACACGTTCCGTCTATATCGGTAACTCCGCTAATTATAAATCTTCCCCAGGCATCATTGTTGTAAACATGGAGAGAAACAGTATTTTCACCGTCGTCTCCGGGCTTAACGTCAGCCAGATCAAAAAACTTTTGTTGAGTTATTCCAAGATCTGTCTGGCCCCATGTTCCTGTGCAAGGTTCGTTGTAATGCTCTTGAGCCAGTTGCTCTAGTGTTGGATTTGTGTTAACTGGTTCCGACCAGCGAAAATCGCCAGTTGCAAACTCGCGACAGACCAACCCATTATAATGAGCTTCACTATCGACTTTGAGATCAATTGCGCCGGCGGTAAAGGTATTGCCGGTTGATGTTTCGGTGTCACTAAAGAATGCTCGTGAGGCACCGAAAGCCAAAAGTGCGACTGCTGAAATTGAAAGCAAACTAAGTAAAATTTTTCTTATGTTACTCACCACCAATCTAAGGTAAAAACCAATATTTATTTCGTTGTTATGAAATTAACCAATACAAAAATAAGGGCAGCATTAAGTAATGTGATAGTGATATTTATTATGTGTTTTGTTTTGATGAATTGATTCATTTCAGGTTTAATACTCCTTTGCACAACCTGTTGTTGTAACCCATGTATGAGCTTGTCCGGGTGCAGTTGATGTTCCGGATATCGTACCGTCGTTATTTACAACTCCTACACCGTTTACAAAATATGAAGGATTCAGTCCCGTATAGTCAATGTTGAAGGAAATATTTGTGCCACTGAGATTGCCGGTTATGTCCCAAGTGTATGCGTTATTCGGATTATAGAACCCATTACCCGAAAAGTTACCTGTATTTAGATCCATGTTGACTAAATTGAGAGTATGTGGGTAACTTCCACCGCACCCGCTTGTGCAGGTAAATGTAACTGTGCAAGCACCATAAAGATCCCAACCATGTTTACACTGAAATTCCGGATTGTTGCGGTGCTGTTCGGCTGTGAATTTGATATCCGCATTAATCAAGTCTGTCTGGGTGATGTTGTTAAGTTGAGTTCCGTCGCAACTTACTCCGGAGTCAAGTGTTGGGTTTTGTACGGCTCCATCTGCAACCGGGGTAAGTGTTAGATTTCCGAAACACCATGCTTTTCCGATATGGTAAGTGGTATTTCCGGCTGCAGGGTTTCCTATTGGAAGACCGAGTTTGTTTCCCAGACTGTCGGCAAGTGCCCAGGAGGAGTTTAATACATCGCTTGCAGGGCCTTGAGCAAGTATTTTAGATGCAGACTCTGTTAGTTCGAGCACGTTATCTCCATCGTCGATCCAAAAAACCATGTTTATGTTTTGAGCCAGTTCTCCGTCAAAATTGTTTTCTGGATCATCTTGTATATCTCCGTCTCCTAATTCAGGCTCAGTAGAGTTGTTATCGTCATTTTTTGTTAAAGTAATGTCGGAGCAAACCCACGCGTCGTTTGTATTAACAATCAAGCTTATGGTATCTTCACCTTCATTGTCGGGTTTTATGTCGGTAAAGTTAAAAAATAACTGGTTAGTAAGATCAGATGAAGTCCAGGTAGTTCCTTGATTAAGCGCTCCGTTTAGATAACTTGTGTTGTCAATTTTTAAATCAATAGCACCTGCCTCGAAGGTGTTAGCAGAAGAAGTTTCAGTGTCGGAGAAGAAAGATCGGGACAAGCCAAGCGCGGCAGTTGCTACGACTCCTATTACCAGAAGACTTAATAAGCTTCTTTTCATAATATTTTATGGGGCAGCTTATTCTTTAAGTCTTCCGTTTGCGGTAGGACTTTAAGAAGTAAAGTTTCTAATTAACAAAATAAGCTTTGGAAAGGTGTCTGTCAAGTATCTCTTTTTAGACTAGGGGGTAACTGCGTTGGCTGCGTTGACGCGGCCGGCAGACCAGTAAGTTCCGGTTCCCGGGATTTTATCAGCAGTTGCTTCAAGTCTGTTTCTGACAGACGAGGCAGAGGTTCCGTAAGGCGTCGACCAAATAAGTGCAGCAACGGCTGATGTCATTGGCGTTGCCATAGATGTTCCTGAGCCAAAATCATAGCCAAGCGATTTATTAATTACATAAGGGTGGTTGGGAAAAGTTGAAAAGATATTTTCGCCGGGAGCAGCTACATCAACCCATTTTGCTCCGTAGCTTGAAAAAGATGCCTTTTTGTCTTTATTGTTGGTTGCGGCCACAGCGATTGCGTTTACATAGGCGGCGGGATAAGTTTTTGAAGGATTGGCCGAGTTGCCAGCTGCAGCTACAACTACGGTGTTACGATTCCATGCATAGTTTACTGCGTTTTCCAAAGTAGTAGATCTGCTGGGTCCACCAAGGCTCAAATTCACGACTTTGGCTCCGTTGTCTGTAGCCCAGGTAATGCCGTTTGCGATTCCCGAGTAAGCGCCTGACCCTCTGTCATTTAAAACTTTTCCGTTCATCAGTTGGCAACTGGGACAACCTCCGGCGACGCCCGTTGAGTTATTTGTGAGCGCGGCCACTATTCCCCCAACGTGAGTTCCGTGTCCATAGAGATCGTCAATTGTGGGTGAATCGGTAAAGTTTTGCTGCAAGACGACTTTGGCCGATAAGTCTTCATGGTTCTGGTCAATGCCGGTGTCCAATATGGCAACTTTCACTCCACCTTGAGTGGTGTCCCATGAAGTTGGGCCGTCAATGTCAGCATCAATTGTTCCAATAACACCTTTAATGACTTGGCCTGTATTTTCCAAGCCCCATTGGTTGGCAGCAAAGTATGTGTCGTTTGGTACAAAGAAAGCTTCGGCTAGGTAGTCTAATTCGGCATATTCTACGTGGGGGTTTTTGGAAAGTGCTATAACAATTTTTTCTTCTGCAGCATTTGGGACTTGCAGCACCAATACCCCAAGAGCTTCAAGGTTACTAACCACCTGAGCTCGATTATTTCTTAATAAGTTATTCTTCTCTATTTCTGAGACTCCATCTTTAAATTTTAAAAGGACTCGGCCGGAAACGTGACTATTATTATCTTGGGCGACAGCTTGTGGGGAGAAAAGATTGAGGAGAAAAAGAGGAAGAGCCAGAAGAAGGAAAGCTGTGAAAATGAATAACTTTTTCATTTTAATAATAAGTAGGGTTTAGTGTATATAAATCTGCAACATAAATCAAGCCGTTGTAACTATAGGCCGTTTGTGATAAATTACTTATACTTGTATGACCCGGGAGCACGATACACGAGCTGAGTACAGATCTGGCTGGGACAGGGTTTTGGCCGATGCCAGGAAGGTTGATAGACTTGCAAGGTATTTCCCAGATTCACTTACCAAACGCCAACTTGAGGCAATGGCTTTTAGCGTTGATGCTGGAGTTGTGATTTTAGACCACGCAAAAGGAGAAATAATAGCTCCGGATATCGGAAAGAGAGCAAAACTTAATCCTATTACCCAAAAAACTTTCGAAATTTTGTACGCATCCGAAGGTGTGGTTACTTTGGACGATTATAGAGCGCAAAGGCGTTTAGCGGGGAGTGATAAGGCGGTCGAAATGTATGAGAGCTATAAGTCATACGTTCATTATTTACGAATTGGGCTAAGATCAATAAGTCCTGGTTTGGAGAGATTAATACTAACCGTGAAAAAAGTAGGTTTTAGATTTGATCACGAGGCGGCGGGAGTGAATCTAAGTAAACCATTTGATGGAAATACTGACCTAGAAGAAGTGGATGATTTGCCTGGTGGCACAAAAGACTCAAACCGGCTTTTAATTGGAAAACTGGACGGCAAAGAAGTAGAACTGGAAGTTGATTCGCGGGAAGTTTATTGTGACGGTCGTTATGGCGGGGTAGGATTAAGTGATAATGAATTCGGGGTAGTACTTGCTCTTTACTGCGCACCTGCTGGAGTATGTGTGACTGATGTGGATTTAGGCAGAAGGTTAACGTTCATGAAAGGATTTACATATAATACTTATAATAGATCAGCTATCAGAAGTTCAGTATTTTCTACACGAACAAAACTGGCGATGGTTGATAATAAATTGGGTGATTGTATTGTAAATCGACCGAAGATGGGATACATGTGGAGTGTAGATTGGCTTGGCCATGAGTGAATCAGTAGATGATAACAGTCCGAATTTAGGGCAGGATTTAAGTCCCTATTCTTCGCCCATGAACTATTTAGCGCATAAATATATAGATGCAAGAGAGAGAATAAGAATTAATCAGGAAAGAGACGGTATTATTCGCGACGAAGATGCGGCAGAGGTTGGCAGAATTAGGTTAATTATGAATGCGGTAAAGAGAAAGGATTACAGAGATTTTAGAAAAGAGATCGAATCAGAGATTGATGAACTAAGGAAAGCAGAACCAAATGAAGGCGATCTTGTTAAAATTGAAGGTCTACAAAAGTTGTTAGCCTCAATAAGTAGGAGTAAAATTATTTAAAAGGATACAGTCTTCGGCAACGCGCGCATTGCACATATTCTGTATTTACAGTATAAGTTTGTCAAGAAAGATAATTTGTCTTCAAAATAGCTGCAGGGTAATATGAGAATATATGGTTTGGAAGATAATTCTTTTCGAAAACAAAAGGGGAGAGAAACCTGTTGAATATTTTATTAAATCTTTATCGGCTGCAACAATTGCAAAAGTCGTGCACGAAATCGATCTTTTGGAAAGGCACGGAAACATGCTTCGCATACCTCACTCAAAAATGATTTCCAACAACCTTTACGAATTAAGAATCAGAGGGAAAGAAGAAGTTAGAATATTTTATACATTCAAAAGAAGAAATATTTATTTACTTCACAGTTTTAAAAAAAAGAGTCAAAAGACGCCGGCGAAAGAGATTAAAGTCGCAAAGAATCGCCTTGACACAGTATAACGTATATGTTATACTGACAATGCTATGCAAACATGGAAGTTAGTCAAAAAAGAACTGCTTAAAGATAAAGAAGTTGCGAGAGAATACGAGAGATTAAAACCTCGTTATGAACTTATCTCTCAACTAATTGAAATTAGAACAAAAAAAGGCATGACTCAACGCGAACTGGCGCAAAAGATTGGAACGAGGCAGTCTGCCATTGCAAGAATTGAGTCGGGTAACGCAAACTTATCCTTTGATTTTCTGCAAAAGCTTACCGCTGCATTGGGGTCGAAGCTCATAGTGCAAATAAAATGAGTTTGTCTTCAAACTAACATAATTTATCGCTTTATTGTACAATATAGGATATGAATGAGAGGTATTTTGGGTCTGAAAAAACAAGAAGCATCTTAGCTATGGGTTTTGGTGCAGTATTAGCAAGGTATAATAGAAATATTGATGACCCGAAATACATGTCTTCAGAGTCTATGGATTTTGATAAATGGGTAATGACTGAACTTGGTGAAGAACTGCTCAAAATGAGAAAGACGATGGGGTTCAATACTATGCTTGGCCCGCGAGAACAGCTTAGCAAAGCTTTAATTTAAATAATTTTGATTCCTGTTATTGTAAAGTCTTTAAGCAGCGCTTCGATCCCGGGTTCCTCATATGAATAAATCGGTTTTTCAAAAACCCTAGTTATCTTGATTGATATTGTTTTGGCTTTAATGATTTTTCCAATAGTTGTTTCAATATAAACCCATACATTCGGACTTATTCCCGAATCCTTATCGCCTCGTTTATAGAAAGGGTCAGCGGTGTAGTTACCACCATGCATTACACCCAAGTCATCACGAACGTCTTTGAATTCGAGCTTGTTTATTCGTTCACCACTTTGAAACCTACCGTCGATGACCAGGTATATGTGCATTCTGAATTTTTCGTATGAATCTCCCTCTATGGGCATCCATTGAAAAACTTTCGGGATACCAATTTCCCCTTCTATTTCCTGTTTATCAGCCCCCATGGTAGCAGTGAATTTGTTAATCCCAGTGCCGTCTGCGACAAAGATAGGCCCGATGGGCGAGAATAGCCAATCTTTACTGTCAAAGTCAAAATAGGAGACGACTTTAAAGTTAGTCACTTTTTCTTTATGGAAAACGCTCTCACTTTTTAGCTCTATGGGTATTGAAGCTGTGATTGCGATCTAGTTTATGCTTTCATAGGTTCTCGAGTAGGGAAAGGTAATTTCTGGCATTCCAACAGTTACTTCTTTTATTTCAAACTTAGACTCGGATACAGCTTTTTTAATTTTTTCCTCGCTGTAGACTGACTCTCTCCCGGCAGTCGCCCGTTTAAACCAATTACTAACTTTTGAATAGTTTTTATTTTTATAATTCTCGTAAAATTGTCTGGCTTTTTCTCTTAAATCCTGAGCAGATGAGTAAGAAGAGACTGTCCCTTCGACGACGATTTGATCAGTCGGATTTTGAGTGATTTTTGAGGATAATGTTCTGGTTTCTCGAATAGTTCCGTCTTTGTTAAAGATGTCCTGATAGGTAATTGTGCGAATTCCCGATTGACCTTTTTGTTTGGTGTAGCTAATCCCCAGGGGAAGAGAATTCGAGCTTTCTTTAACTACAGAATAATCTATTGTTTCGAGTCTCTCTCTGGTTTCTTTTTTTGCAGTGACACCGGTTTTGTCGGCAAGGAATGATCCTAGCGTAAAAATAATTACAATGGCAAACAGCAAACCGTAAATTTTCAGTGGTATTATGGAAATTATTTTCGAATAGACCTTTAATAAATGACCTATAAATGCGGGACGAATTTCGTATTCTTCCTCATTATCTTTACCGCCCTTTTGGTACTTAATGAGGCCGATTATCACAAAGACCGACCCTAAAATAGTTGTGTATATGCCGACCCCTGGACCCGCCAGGCTTGAGACACCAAATCCTGCAAGCATCGTAGTTAAAATGCTGGCAAAGCCCAAAATTCGGTTGAATATTCCAAGTAGATACAAGCAAAACAGAATACTGGCTGATGCAACGATAAGTTCCAGAAAGAAGAAAATTCTGTCCGATAACCTCTGGGTTAAAGTCAGACTCAGTACACTTATACCTATCCAGCCCAAGATTAATGTGTACTGCCCACCTGCCTGGAAGCCTGAAATCGATTCAGAAAATAGAAACGGTATGCCTATAACGAACCAGGGGAGAAATGCGCCGAGGATAATGCCGAAAAGTCCTCCAAAGACCCAGTTTGACCAATAAAATCTCCAATTCATTTTGTTTTTTCTTTAACTTCTCTTTCCATAATTACCTGTATAACGTTTTCCTTCTTGCCCAAAAGTGCCAGGGGTAGAAATAATGCTCCTTGGGGACAAAGACATCTGGTATTTCCGGATCAATTTAATTAGGATATCATTGATATACATGAGAAAACTTTATTTTCTAAATGTTATTTTAGCGCTTTTAGTTCTCTTTTTCACGAAAAACATTTCGGCACAATTTGGGGCAGCTCGTTACGAGTATATAATAGAAAATTTCGAAAGCAATATTGTCATTAACCAAGATACAACACTAACGGTAACGGAAAAAATCGAAGCCGTGTTTAATGTCCCTAAACACGGAATTTTTAGAATTATCCCAACTTACTATACCGCAAATGGGAGAAGCATTAACTCGAAACTAAATATCTTGTCCGTTACTGACGACAAAAACTTAAAAATTCCCTATGAAGTAAGCCGCTTAAAACAAAGTGTTCAAATTAAAATTGGCGACCCCGATAGAACAATCCGAGGATCGGCAGTTTATTTAATTAAGTACAAAGTAAGTAATGTTTTACAACGCTTCGAAACACATGATGAGCTTTACTGGAACGTCACAGGAACTGAATGGGACACTGTAATTAATAAGACTTCTGCCTTAGTCGAATCGCCTAACGCTAAGGTTATAAATATCGATTGCTTTGGCTGCAAAAATAGTTTTACCCAAAATACTGCGTCTTTTAACGTTATAGAACCCTTGAGCCTTAAGGGTGGATTAACGGTTGTAGTTGGCTTGGATAAAAATAACACGCTTCTTTTCCCAAGCCCATTTGAAAGTACTGTTGCAGCCGTTTTTGACAACTGGGGGTACTTGCTTTCCCCTGCCCCGCTTTTGCTGCTTTTTGTGGTTTGGTACAAAAAAGGACGGGATAAAAAGTACTTAGAGGGTAGCATCTATTACAAACCGGAAAAAGAAGAAGAAATTGATGTAGGCATTTTTAAACGTGAACACTTGCCTTTGGTGTATCACCCGATAGATGGACTTACCCCGTCCCAGGTAGGGACAATAATAGACGAAAAAATTGACATCCACGACGTTGTGGCAGAAATTGTGGAACTTGCCCGGCTTGGATTTATTAAAATAGTCAGGCTTGAAGAAAAAGGGTTTTTACACAAAAAGGCTGACTTTGAATTTATAAAACTGTCTCGCGACAGAGCTCCTTTGAGGGAATACCAGAAGTACTTGCTTGATGAGATTTTCCGAAGCAATCTAGTGTTAAAGAGTATTCCCATTGCGGAAAAGAAATTTAAAGATTTACCTGATAAATTGAAAGCTGCCCAAAAAGGGCTAATCGAGAAAGAATACGTTTTGATGTCTGCTCTAAAGGACAATTTTTATACTAGTTTGGAATCTTTTAAAAAGAAAGTGTATGAGAGCCTGGTTGAGCAAGGCGTTTTTGACAGGAATCCTGAGACGGTTAGAGCATTTTGGTATGGTGTAAGCATTGTTTTGAATATTCTAGCCTTTATGGCGCTTTTGTTTTTTTCGGAGATAAGTGGAAATATTATTCCAATAATTTTTTTGGTTTTGACAATACCTATTGCTTTACTGCTTGCAAGGTCAATTCCTCGAAGAACCGCTTGGGGATATTCACTTTTTAGGCAGATAACGGGATTGCGGTACTTTTTGGACATAGGAAGATGGAGACACGAAATTCATGAGAAACATTTATTTTTGGAAGAAGTTTTTCCCTTGGCAATTTCTTTAGGTGTGGTGACAAAGCTCGCCTCGGACATGAAAGATCTTTCAATCGCGCCACCTTCTTATTTTGAAAGCGTGGGTTTGGTTAATTTCTACGTTTGGTATGCTGGATTTGAGTCAAGTTTTTCAAATACTTTGGTTTCGTCCCCGGGTGGCAAATGGTCAGGGTCCGGGAGCTGGTCCGGTGGGTCTGGTTTTGGAGGGGGAGGCGGAGGCGGCGGCTTCGGCGGCGGTGGAGGGGGAAGTTGGTAACTACTGGCCGTAATTTATTCGAAGAAGGTTGATTATGTCCATTGCGTTGCCGTGGAATTTCCACATAAGAACAGACGGCGAATCGAGAGGGTTTAGGTGTGTATGAGTTTTATTCATTGGAATTGTGTATTTGTCACCTGGCATAAGTTTCTTTTCCATAATGACAGATGTTTCTTCATAAATTCGAATAATACTTTCGCCCCTCAATTGCTCCAGTTCTTCAAAGATCGGTTTGTTGTGGCCTGAAATTTCCTGGCCCGGGTCAAGGGAAAGTAAACCTTCCGAAGTACCGGCACTAGTTTGCTTTATAAACACTTTCCCCTGCGGGATTCTAATTATCTCCAGCACTTTGATAATTTTAGCACCTTCTGTCATCATTAATCTATGCCTAGTAATATTGATTCTCCTATTGCTTATTTCTGTGCAGAATTTGCGATAGACTCCAAAATTCCGACCTACGCTGGGGGTCTGGGTGTGCTTGCAGGGGATCTTATGAAAGGAGCCGCCGAAGTTGACTTTCCATTAATTGGAATAGGCCTTTTATACAAGGGTAAGTACTTTAACCAAAAAATTACTGAAGAAGGCTTACAGGTTGAGGAGAACGCGGGATATGACCCCGAAACTTCACTAACACTTAGGCGAGTTACCGTAAAAGGTAAACCACTGAATATCGAAATAGAGCTTGACGAAAAATTTTATGTTACAGCCTATCAGATAAGACTTGGGGAGAGGACTCTACTCTATTTACTCACAACCGACATAGAGGAAAACTCGGATGTTTGGAGGGTTGCACTTGATTCTGATTACTGCTGCGGGGCTGACGTGGAACTTCGACAGCAAATGATTTTGGGCCTTGGAGGTGTGAGACTTTTGAAATCTATCGGAGTAAATCCATCTTTTTACCACTTTAACGAAGGTCGGCCGTGCTTTGCAGCTTGGGAAATAGCAAAACTTTTGATGATCGATCTAAAGATAAACTTTGAGGCAGCACTTCTTGCAGCCAAGCAAAAAATCGTCTACACAAATCATACGCTTCAAGAATCTGGAAATCTTATTTACGACCTTGATTTGGTTAAAAGCTATGCCGAAAAATATTCGAGATTCGTAAAAGTAAAACCAGAAATTTTAATAAAAGACGGTGTCGAAGAAGATAAAAAAGGATTTGGGATAACGAGGTTTGCCCTGTCGGTGAGTAAAAAAGCATCAGCAGTGAGCAAGCTCCACTTCGAATTTTGCAAAGACTATTGGAAGGAATTTGATTGGACCTATGTGACAAATGGGGTGCACTTTGGCACTTGGCAAAGAGAAAAGTTCAGAGGGGGCAGTATTGGAGACGCGGAAATTTGGGATTATCATGCCAAACTTAAGGACAGCTTGCTTCGCGAAGTGATTGAGCGAACAGGTTACGGTTATGACACAAAAAAATTAGTTATTGGCTGGGCTAGAAGAATTGCCGATTATAAAAGGTTTGAGGGGATTTTTGAGAACGTAGAAAGGCTTAAACAAATAATTAAAAATGATGGAAGGCCTATCCAGATACTAATGGCTGGCAAGGCACACGTAGGAGATAGATATGGAATTGAATCGATTCGCAGAATAATTGAACTAATGAAAGGAGAACTTTCCGGAAATGCGATTTTTGTACCGAATTATGATCTTGAGCTTGCGCGAAAAATGGTAGCAGGTGTTGACGTCTGGTTAAACACTCCGGTTGTAGGTAAAGAAGCTTGTGGAACTTCTGGGATGAAAGCGCTTGCTAATGGTGTAATTAATTTAACTACCAATGACGGTTGGGTATCAGAAGTCGACTTAACAAGTTGTGGTTGGATAATAGATGATAATAATTTATCGGGGAGTTTTTGCGATATTGTCGAAAGGGAGATTGGACAAATCTTTTTTGAAAGAGACAAGGATGGTTTACCTCTTAACTGGATTAATCGTATGCGAAAATCAATCGAACTTTCAAAAAGATTTGATATCCGTGAAGTTCTTAACCAATATAAGCAAAAACTTTACCTTTAACCTACTTGTCCGTAACCTCTCCTGTCGTTACATTTATTACAGATGAGCCGGTATAGCTTGGGTTTTCTCCCTTCGGGTCAAATGCCGTAAAGTTTGAAACTATAATGCTATCGTCTTGGCTCCACTCGGGGATTTCATAAAAGCGAATATATTCTCCACCAACGATCCTGGTTAGGTTTTTCACTTCTTTATTCTCCACATTAAACAAAAATACGTCGACAGGTGAAACGTCTGATACAAAGTTGTTGAAGGCGATTTTTTTACTGTCATGGGACCAGACACAGTTTGGACTTCCAGCAATTTGAAATGGTGACTTTCCAGAAACTCCCGAATAATATAAAAATACAGCTGAGGAGTTAGTGTTTCCAATGAAACACATAAGAGTTCCGTCGGGGGAGATTTTTACATCTTTAAAGCCAGTAATGCCAACGGATTTAAATGTGTCTTTAGGAACAAGAACTGCTTTTACTCCATTTTTGTCTAAACGGATAATGCTTCCATTATCGACTCTAATATCCCCCGCGATTCTATTGGGTGCATTCTCCTGGTCAATAAATTTAAATGATGAAATAACCCTCTGGGATATCTCTGTATATTCAAAGTCCCCCTCGACGTTTCTAACAGACGTAAGTATCAATTCATAGATGTATCCTTTATGCTCAACTGAGATAAAGCTTCCAGTGTCGTAACCTCTCACGCCATCAAGGAAGGACTCCGAAATATTATCATTGCCAATTTGGGAGAGGTTGTTTTTATACTTATCAAACTCGTCCTTGTTGGTAACCGGCGTAACTGCGACTGCAAAATAGGATGATGCTAAAGTGAAACTATCCGGAAGCTTTTTGGGATCAAAAGCGACCACTGTCTTTCCAGTTATACGATTTTTTGGCATATATTCTTTTTGGTTCCATCCCGACGGGACGCTGGTTTGGAAATTTAATCTTTGGTTTGTGTAAGTTTCCCAAGAAAAAACTTTTGGTTCGCTTATTACCTCTTCCTGGGGTATTTCTTTTTGCCCGCCGTTTTTAGAATCTTTGGTATTTATAATTTCTGTTACTGTCCGTGCTAAAAATGGCACAATAATTCGAATTAACAAATATCCGACAGCGAAACTTAAAAAAATTATTACGATTTTTTTTGGAAGCCTTGGCATTTTAATATTTTGCAAAGCTAGCTTTGGAGGAAGCGGCACAGCACTTTTTTGAACAATATTAGTTGAGTCTTTAATTAGACTGCTTGCGTTTAATTTTGTTAAGAAGTTTTTAAGTTTACTTGGGATGCTGTTTAAAAAGTCAATCAAAAGTTTCATTGCAATTTAATTCTAGCAGAATTAATATTTAAAGTAATGGATTTTGTAAATCTAGTCCTTCACTTTGTTGTTCCTCGCCCTTCAAACAATCACAAGGCGGGGTTTCTTCATTCTCCGGTAATTATGATTATCATATTTTCCCTTTTTGTGTACCAGTTAATACTTACGAGTGTGCCGTCAGTTTTGCCGAGGGTATTGGGATTTGCTTCAAGTATACCGGTTGAAGAGGTAATCAAACTAACTAACCAAAAAAGGGTTGAAGCAGGACTCACTCCCTTGAACACGAACCCAATATTGCAAGAGGCAGCCCAGGCGAAGGCTGCCGATATGCTCGCTCACGACTATTGGGCCCACGTTTCCCCCGGTGGGGTTACACCTTGGGATTTTTTTAGAAACTTCGGTTATACATATCGCTTTGCAGGAGAGAATTTGGCAAGAGATTTTGCCAACCCTTCTTCTGTGGTTGACGCTTGGATGGCGTCACAGTCGCATAAAGAGAATATAATGTCACCCAAATATGAAGAAATTGGAGTCGCTGTTGTTGAGGGAGATTTAGAAGGAGTAGATACGACTTTGGTTGTCCAATTTTTCGGGTCCCGGGGAGCAAAAGTGGCCCAAGCAGAGGAGGTTGTGAGAGAGAGGGGGGTTAAACCCGAACCGCAAATCGAGGGGCAGTATTTAGCTTCTGCCCCGATACTTTCTCCACTTGATTCAACAAAGGGTTTATCGGCAGCTGTTTTAGGGCTTTTACTTGGAGTGTTTTTGGTTGACGAAATCATTGTTTACAGAAAGAAAATATTTAGAGTAAGCGGGAGGGGAGTTGCTCACATGTCATTTTTGGGAATGATACTTTTAGTGGTTTTAATAATTAAATCAGGGCAAATACTATGAGAAAATTTGCAAAACACATGCCGCACTATTTCAGTTTATTTGGGTTGCTTCTGGCCGGGATTTTGGGGTTTGCGATTTTTTCGTATGACCGGATTTTTCAAATTTATACAGCTGTAGCCGTAGCATCTGCTTATATAGTTTGGGGGGCTTTCCACCACGCCCTTCATAAAGATTTGTATTTGGAGGTAATTATCGAATACGTCGTGATTTCAAGTTTGGGTCTAATTATAGTATTGTCACTGATACTTCGCGTATAAACTCCACTTACTCGAGTTTGCAACTCTCGCAAGTGATTTTGATCCCCCATTTTGCTGTTTTTAGTTACAAATTAAAGTAAAATGGGTATAATATAGCCACAGATGACGGAAAATAGCTTATTTTTTAGCCCCACCAAAGGTGAACTGACCCAGATAGAGATGATCTCGGAGATTAAGTCTTTTGTTCAAAAAGACCCTGGAAGTTTTTACCGACTTGTAATTGGTACAGACTCACAGGCTAAACAACTTAATGGAGTGGCAGAGATTCTGTTTGTTTCTGCAATTGTAATTCACAGAATCGGCCGTGGAGGTAGATATTTTTGGCAAAAAAAGGTAATCAAGAAAAAGCCAATTCTTCGCGACAAAATTTATACAGAGACCTTGATGTCATTGGAGATTGCGAGGGATCTTGTACCAGATCTTCGTGAAGCGGTTTCTCCTGCAAAATACGACCTGGAGATTCACATTGATGTGGGGCCACTAGGGCCTACTCGGGAAATGATAAAAGAAGTGGTGGGAATGGTTACGGGCAACGGCTTTACCGCTCGTACCAAACCCGACTCCTGGGGAGCAAGTTCCGTTGCCGACAAACATACATAGATAAATACATGAAAGCGATTATTCCCACAGGTGGCAGAGGTACGAGAATGCAACCTTTAACCTTTTCCACCAATAAACACTTTATACCAATTGCTAACAAACCACTTATTTTTTATCCCATTGAAGCTATCGCTGAGGTCGGAATAAAAAATGTTTTAATTACCTATAACTTAGGCTGGCTGGATGCAGTAAAAAATTTGTTGGGTGACGGTTCGAAATGGGGTTTAAAATTTAAATACGTTTTACAGAAAGAGCCGAAGGGTTTAGCAAATGTAGTTGAGGTATGTGAGGATGAATTACACGGTGAAGAATTTGTCTTTCACCTGGGAGATAACATTTTTACCGAAGGAATAGTTGATTTGTATAAATATTTTATGAAAGAGAAACCTAACGGTCTTGTGGCAATGGTCGAGCATCCTGAGAACTGGCGGCTCGGCGTGCCTTATTTTGACAAAGGTGGGAACTTATTAAAAATAGTAGAAAAACCCAAAAATCCGCCTCATAAATTCGCAATGCCAGGTATTTATTTTGCTGACTCGAATTTTTTTAAAACATTTAGAGGTAAGGATAAAGTAAAGCCTTCGTCAAGAGGTGAATATGAGATTCCCGATCCCTTTACTTGGATGATTAATCACGGGTATAAAGTTTTAGTAAAGGAATACAAAGGAAAATGGCTCGACCCGGGAAAGTTCGGCGATTGGATAGCCTCTAACAAGTATTTACTGGAACACAAACTAGAGGGCGAAATACTAAGCAAAGTTGACAAAACGTCTAAGATAAAAGGGAAAGTTGTTATTGGCAATGGTTGCAAAATAACGAAAAGTTTTTTGAAAGGTCCTTTAATAATCGGGGATAACGTAGTAATTAGTAAATCTATTATTGGTCCATATATTTCGATTGGCTCCAATTGCATTATTAAAGGATGCAAAATAGAAAACGGTGTTTTAATGGAGGATGTAAAAGTGAAAAATATTAAAAGGCCGATAATAGGAAGTTTAATCGGCTCAAGCTCAGATATCGAAGACAATAATAAATACAAAAGATCCGTGAGCTTGTTTGTAGCAGAAAAAAGCCAAGTAAGAATATGAAATTATTAGTAACAGGCGGATGCGGATTTATTGGGAGTAACTTCATAAGGTATTGGTTAAATAGATACCCCACGGACAAAATTGCAAATTTAGACAAATTGACTTATTCCGGACATTTGTCATCTACAAAGGATTTTGTTGGAAACAATAATTACTCTTTCGTGAAAGGAGACATATGTGATCCTAAAGTTGTCGACAAATGCATGAAAAATGTAGATATTGTTGTGCATTTTGCGGCCGAAAGTCATGTGGACAGGTCGATAATAGAACCTTCAGTTTTTGTAAAAACTAACGTACTTGGAACTCAGGTGCTTTTAGAATTTGCTTTGAAGAATAAGATAAAGAGATTTCATCATATATCAACGGACGAAGTCTTTGGAGATTTATCACTTAATTCCAAGAATAAGTTTAATGAGAAAACATGTTATAGTCCCAGAAGTCCCTATTCAGCCACGAAAGCTGCTTCGGATCACTTGGTGCGCGCGTACTATCTGACTTACGGTTTAAATACCACAATTACGAATTGTTCAAACAATTTCGGTCCATATCAAGATCCAGAGAAATTTATCCCGAGAGCAATAACCAATTTAATAGCTGATCAGCCTATTATAACTTACGGTGGTGGGGAGCACATTCGTGACTGGCTTTACGTGGAGGACCACTCCCGGGCTATTGATCTCGTTATCAAAAAAGGGAAAATCGGTGACACCTATTTAATAGGTGGGATGCATGAGGAGATTGATAACTTGAAGATAGCAAAAATATTAGTTAAAAGTTTTGGGAAAAAAGGGAAATATATTAAGTTTGTTAAAGACAGAGCTGGTCATGATAGAAAATATGCGATTAATCCTGAAAAGTTGAGAAAGCTTGGTTGGCATCCGATGTATAAATTCAAACCGTGGCTTGCTAAAACTGTTGATTGGTATAAAAAAAACGAGTGGTGGTGGCGGCCTTTAAAAATTAAAGCAGAGAAGCTGTATCAAAGAACAGGGCAGGTTTAATTATTAATAATTAAATCGGGCCTTACTTTTTTTGTTTTTTTTAGAGCTTCTCGGGCTCTCCATTCTTCTATTTTCTTGTGATTTCCGGAAAGCAATATTTTAGGAACTACCAGCCCCTCAAATTTTTCAGGCCTTGTGTATTGGGGAAATTCAAGTAAATTTTTTGTGAATGACTCGTTTTTGACTGCATTGCTTTTTTCAAGTACACCAGGAATCAGGCGAACAACAGAGTCGACAATAACCATTACAGGAAGTTCTCCTCCTGTTAATATGTAATCTCCGATTGATATTTCCTCATCTGCATACTTTGCTATCCTTTCATCGTAGCCTTCATAGTGCCCGGTAATAAATATTAAATGTTTAAGCTTTGAAAATTTCTGCGCAGTTTTTTGGTTAAAAACCTTACCCCTAGGAGTTAAAAGTATAGTTTTTTCGCCCTTTATTTTTTCGTTTTTTAAGTCTTTGAGAGCATTATATATAGGTTCAACCATAAGTATCATACCTACCCCTCCGCCATACGGTCTGTCGTCAACTGTTTTACGTTTGTCTTTTACCCAGTCGCGTAAATTGTGTATTTTTATTTCAACCAAACCCCTATCCTCCGCTCTTCGAATGATCGACTCGCCAAACGGTCCCGAAAACATTTTTGGAAAAAGAGTCAGTATATCAATTTTCATTGCAGTGGGCTTTTTATATTTTTTAATTTCGGATTAGTTACTTTAGTATATACCTGAGTAGTTTGTATATTTACGTGACCAAGTAATTCTTGTACATAGCGAACGTCTACACCGTTTTCCAGCAAGTGGGTGGCAAAACTGTGTCGGAGTGAATGAAACGTTGCCTGCTTTTTGATTCCTGCTTTTTTCAAAGCGTTTGAAAAAACCTTTTGCGCAGTTCTGGCAGATAATTTGCCACCTCGCTCGCTTTCAAAAACATGAGTTTCGCCTTTTTTGCCTGCAATAAGATTTTGGATATCTGTTTTTATCTTTGCAGGTATAATGGTAATTCTATCTTTCGTCCCTTTTGAGCTTTTTATGTGAATTGTCAATTCGTCTGAGTCAATATCCTTAGCTTTAAGGTTTACGATCTCGCTTACTCTCAATCCTGCTCCGTATGAAAGTGAGATGAGAATTTTGTGTTTGTTGTTTTTAATAGAGTTAATCAACAATGTAACCTCTTTTCGCGATAATACAATCGGAAGTTTTTTGTGCCTTTTGGCGTAGGGAAAAGAAAAGATGAAAGATTTTTTGTAAATTTTTGTGATAACCACTTTGAAAGCGGCATGATATTGATTGACAGTATATGATGAGTTACCTTTTTTTATGAGAATATCCAAAAATTTTTTAAACTCGTTTTCAGAAACAGCGTTCAGGGGCTTTTTAAAATGCGTGTAGATTTTTCTGACGCACAAGGTATATGCTTTAATTGTTTTTGGGCTATATCCTGAAACTCTTAAGTGTTCTTGCAGTCTTTCAATCAACATGATACTATTTTAGCATAAATATAATGTTTATACGAACAAATATTCGCATAAACACTAGTTAAGCGAAATAAAAATAGCTCTTTCCCACCCTTGATTTGAAGCACACACTTTATAAAGAATAGAAAACCTATCAATTTATTATGGCAGTTAAAACAACATTTTCAAAAGAGGATTTCAGTAAAATTCTTTCCAATTATGATCTAGGAGGAATTAAGAAATTCAGACCATTTAAACTTGGTGCTGTCCAAACAAATTTATTGCTCGAAACTGAAAAACATAAATTTGTTTTCAGATACTACGAAAGCAGACCTGAAAAGTATGCTTTGTTTGAAATAAATATTTTGCAATACCTCGCTAAACACTCTTATCCTTGTCCAGCACCAATAAGAAATATCCGTGGCGATTTTATTGGAAAATACAAAAATAAACCATTTGCTCTCTTTGAATTTATGGAGGGAGAACATAGAAATAAAGTAAATCCAAAACTGATTGCACAGGCGATTGGCAAACTCCATAAAATAACTATTGGATATAAGCCGAAATATTTTGAAGCTCGTGATACTTATGATCCAAAATCTTCTTTGAAAGCGGCAATTTCAAATTCAAAGAAAATCAAATCTAAATCTGAAGCAAAGAAAAGATTAGATTGGCTGAAAGCCGAATTGGAAAAATTGAAATTGCCTAAAAATCTTCCTAAAGGAGTTTGCCATTGCGATACACACCCTTCTAACTTTTTATACAAAAATGGGAAAGTAAGTTCAGTTTTGGATTTTGATGATGCAAGTTACATTTACTTGCTTTATGACATCGCAAATATGGTTTATTTTTGGGCATGGCCACATAAAAAAGAAATCATCTTTAACCAAGCAAAAGATCTTCTCAAAGAATACCAAAAATTTAGAAAATTAACTGAAATTGAGAAGAATCATTTATACGATCTTTTGAAAATGGTTATTTTTATGAGTATTGGTTGGTTTATCCACAATGACGATGATTTCTTTTGGGAGAAGAAAAAAGTAGAATTTCTTAATTCATTTGAGAGGAAAGAATTTTACAATAAGTTGTTTTAACGTGTGTGCTTTATTTATGTTCCCACCCAAGAGCTATTTTTACTCCTTCGGGGGACGCTGCGCTTTCGCTTCACTGCGTTACGCTCACCCTCGCTTAACAAGGATTATGAGGAAAATGCCTCAGCTCGGCATTTTCCCAAATTTGCTTCACTTCGTTCCGCAAACTTCTCATAATCCTGACGTTATATGAAATAGTGTCGCAAATTTATTTATAATCTATTAAAATAATTACTATGACAAAACAGATAATAAATATACAGGAAAAATTCAGCAGGTTCTCTGAGCAGTGGTCGCCTAAGATCATCGCTCAGATGAACGATTATCATTTTAAGCTAGCTCGCGTCGAAGGTGATTTTACATGGCACGGCCATAAAGACACCGATGAGGTATTTTTAATAATTGAAGGCGAACTTCGAATAGATTTCAGAGATGGAAATGTAACTTTGCATGAAGGAGAGTTGTTTGTTGTCCCTAAGGGTGTTGAACATAAACCATTCGCCGAAAAGGAATGTAAAATATTGCTCGTCGAACCTGCTGGCACAGTAAACACTGGTGATGTTGGAGGCGATCAAACCGCAAAAGATAATATTTGGATATAAGGAATTGCGACACTACATCACATAACACGGTATATCCGATTCGCGAGCTTAATAAAATTATTTATCGTTTTTAACTTATGAAACCAACGTACGAAGAATTAGCCCATCTTAACCCCAGACTAAAAAGTAAATCTAAAGAAGAAGTTGAATCTTTAGTAAAAACCATCATTGAACACGGCTATATATGGCGGTCAGATAGGAGTCTATTTTATAATCCTAAGTTTGAAGTCAGTGTTAGAACCGAAGGCCTTGATTTATTTACAGCCGAAAATTTCAAAGAATCACAAGAGACTATTCTTGACTCCGACAATATAAAAACTACGAAATCATTGCGGACAAACGCAAAACATCAATTACTAGTTAGCTCAATCCTTATTTTACTCTCAGTTTTTTCTTTCGTTTTAAGCAATTGGAAGTGGGGAACTCTATTTCTAATTATTATGATTGTATTCTGGATATATAAAAGTAAGCAAAGAAATAAAATTGAGCAGGAAAATACAAAAAACGATAAATAATTTTATTCTTAACGCTTGCTCATCCTAATTTTTGTTTCCATTGGTCGCAAAAACTACGGATATGCCGAAACGTTAAACGAAATGTATTTTACTATTTAGATTTTTCAGCCAGTTTTTTTGTAAATAAAAAAGTATGATATATTGAAGTTAATATGCAAACCAACGAACTAACTTCTGACTCGAATCAACAGACTTCTAGTCTACAGCCAACTAATACTCCGCCAGTAGCTGAAACATCGACTTCTCAGCAACCGACTAACAATAAAAAGTTGACTAAATGGTTAGTAATTGGCCTAGTTGCGTTATTAAC
>Ga0209542_10001923_pt1 | contig 47872 bp, 46 predicted proteins | sample RifCSPhighO2_01_FD_184028 | JGI IMG/M metagenome (GOLD analysis project Ga0209542, IMG submission 184028) | Soil microbial communities from Rifle, Colorado - Rifle CSP2_plank highO2_0.1 (SPAdes) (version 2) | ecosystem: Environmental > Terrestrial > Deep subsurface > Rock core/Sediment ...
GAATTCTTTGAGTATTATTATGAGGTTCAATCATGGATGATTAAAGATTCTGATATTGAGGCCTTTGTAGCAAACCCAATACATTTCGAACCATTGTTGAAGGCCAATTGGCGATTATTATATACATTATTTCCCGATAAAGTGGAGGAAATGTTTAAGTATACTGAACATTTTTGGAACGATGTACCAGCCGACCATCCGATATGTTCATCGGCGCCGATCAGTATATTAGCAAGAAAATTCCTGCTCGATGAACCTACCCGATTTTTCGAAATTATAGTCAAGAATCTCGTAAAGATACATAATAGTGATTTACAACAGGTTTGGTTTATGCTTTTGCGAGTCACTAAAAACATGCGTATCATGAGTATATGCCAATCTTGTGATAGAATCGTAGTTATCGGTGATAACTGGGATGAGTATTTTAACAAATTTGCTTCCAAATTGGGGAAAAATGCTAGCGAAGGTGATATAGATTTGTATGTCGCTGGTGGCTCTTTAAGAATTCGGTGGATACATATACTTGGCCCCATACAGAACGTTAGTCTAGATTCTTCGGTATACATCAGCATAACTCGAAATTGTTATAATGATTTCAATGATTATTTCTATTTGTATAATCCGAAAACAACAGAACACATAAAAATTCTAATAAAGACTATACATATATATGATCAAGAATGTGTATCATTTTATGAACAACTAGTTCATAAGATTACATTTACGGCCGAAGTTATTCCCGTGATAGATAAAACATGGTGGTTAGTACATATTCACCAATTTTAATTTATATTTTTTCGTTCGGCCATTGATATAGAGATTGGGGTGGTGACGGTAACAATGTCAACGACAACTATCGCTACCCATGTTCAGCTGAGTGATTTGGCTGGGAAGAAATATTTGCAAGAGTGGTATAATTCGCAGACATTGTCCGATTTGACATTACGCCTGTCGACTCCCGCGCCGCCGATTAAAGTTCATCGGATTATATTGGCAGCGGCGATACCATTTTTCAATACTCTTGTTACCACATCCGTAGGCAAGCCCATTGCTGAATACACGGTTGGATCGCGCCTGATTATCAATCGGGTTATCAAACCATTGTATGGGTATAAACCGGCAGCACTCAACTGCGCTGAGTTATTCGTGTATATGAACGAACTTGACATGTGGTTAGTTACCGATTCTGAACTCCCCAACTATATCCACAAGAATATTCGCGCGCTCATCAAACAAAATGGGTTAGCCTGTTGGGATAGTTTGCCCAAACATTTTCATGGGGCCATTGCCGATGAAATATACAAGGATGATTCTTTGTGGGCGGGGGTCCCTCCTGAACATCCCATTTGCGAAATGTATTCTGTTGAACAACTTATTGATAAATGGGCAAACTTTCCGGCGAAAATTCTCCGCCGCGCGGCAGATACGAATATGTTAAATACGGTTGTTGTTGACGAATACCTTTCGCAACATACGTCGCCGCTGGAATTAAAGAGTATATTATTGTCGACTCCTTATGTAGCACATACGACTCGTGCCGAATATTTGCGCGAAATATTCTCGGTTGACCCAAAGTTACCAAAAAGTTTCATCGCCTATGAAATTGTTGGCAATGAGATTCATTGGACACATTATGTATACATCGGCGAAATACTCTTGTGGGAAAATTCCGCCGTCAAAGTTAAGTCAAAATCCAATTGTACTATCGGCGCCGGCAATGTGATAGTATTCGAGGCCGGAAAGTTTGATGAAATTGCAGTCAATAAGATTAAAAAAATAAAATATAAAGATTCTGAACATTCATCTATGTATGCCAATATAATTTATGATATTGAGTTAGATATTATTCCGCCAACATATTCTCATATCTATCTAGTACGTTCATTCGAAAATAACTATGCAGAAGAAATACCAGGGGCGCCAAGTATTCAACCGGCGTTGTCAGCTTAATAAACAATTATTTGTCCGCGGTTACTAGAAAAAATGTAACCATCTACTTTTTTGAAATTAATATGTCTCCGGTTTCTTTAAAATGATTACAACATTGTTGATATCCTTGACCCCCTTTCGGATTAGTCGTTGTTGGCGGGTTCCAATGTTCATCACGAAGATATGTAATTTCCTGTTTTTGTTGTCGTGTCACCAACCATTGTTGGGCCAAAATACAACATAAACGAATATCTATCATAATAGACGAATCTAAATTTAAACTATCAAAATCATTCAATGATGCCAAAGTTTCTAATAATTCCGGATAGGAATCAGGTTCCAAACATAATTGTTTAAACAACGATATATTTCGACTAATAATATTAGAAGTAGTATTTGGATGTTTTCCTTTAATGAAATATATTGCTGATTTGATCGCATTTTTTTCGACTCCTAGTCCATGTTCGTACAAACGACCTAGATTGATAAATGAATTGGTGATGCTGGCGCGTTCATAATATTCTCGGGCCTTATTATAATCTTGATTAACCCCTAGTCCTTCTTGATATAACCACCCAAGCATGTGAAGAGAAGCAGGAAGTCCGGCGAGTTCATAATATTCGTAAGCCTTATTATAATTTTTAATAACTCCAAATCCACAGTAATATATGTCTCCCAGGAAATGACGTGACGAGGGTGTGCCAGCGCGTTCATAATATTCGTAAGCCTTTTTAAAATCTTGATCGACCCCGAATCCATTTTGATATAATATTCCGAGATTTGCGAAAGAATCTGGGAGTCCGGACTGTTCATAATAATTTCGGGCTTTATTATAATCTCGTGTAACCCCCAATCCTTCGTAATATAATGATCCAATATTGTTAAATGAAGCAGGGGTTTTGGCCTGTTCATAGTATTCTCTGGCCTTATGATAATCTTTGGTAACTCCTAATCCTCCATGATATAACCATCCAAGCTGATGGAGTGCATTCGGTGTACCGGCGCGTTCAAAAAATTCGCGAGCTTTATTATAATCTTTATTAACCCCGTAAGCATATAACATCCCGATATTGTCTAACGCCACGGGTATGCCGGAGCGTTCATAATATTTGCGGGCTTTATTATAGTCTTGTGTAACTCCTAATCCATTTTGATATAACGCGCCTAAATTATTGAGTGCAACAGGTCTACCAGATTGTTTATAATATTTAATAGCTTTAGTATAATCTTGAGTCACACCAAATCCATGTTGATATAATCCCCCGAGATTAGTATATGAATCGGGGGTGCCGGATCGTTCATAATATTCTCGAGCTTTATTATAATCCTGAGGAACCCCTAAACCTTTGTGATACAACATGCCAATAAGGTTAAATGAAGCGGGAGTGCTTGCTTGTTCATAATATTCTCGGGCCTTATTGTAATCGATAGGGACTCCTAATCCTGCTTGATATAACCATCCAAGTTGATTAAGTGAATCTAAAGTGCCGGATCGTTCATAATATTCTCGAGCTTTATTATAGTTTGGTTTAACTCCTAATCCATCTTGATAGTATATTCCAAGCATATGAAGCGACCTCGGAACATTAGCGCATTTATAATATTTTCGGGCCTTATGATAATCTTTGGTAACTCCTAATCCTTCGTGATATAACCATCCAAGTTGATGAATTGAAATCGGTATATTCGCCCGTTCATAATATTCATGGGCCTTATTATAATCTTGGTTGACCCCGAATCCATTTTGATATACCCATCCTAAAAAGAATATGCAAATTGTTGATGATTTACGAGATAATAAATATGAAACTAATTGTCTATTCCAAATTATATCATCCGAAAATGTTGGATAAATCTTGTTAATAAATTCTAGTGAACCTAGTTGACCAGACTCACATTGCTTTAAATAATATATAAACTTTTTATTCTGGCCCATCGTTCCGGATGGATAATATTATTATATACAATATACAATTTCAATTTTAACACGACCAAATGGCAAAAAATAATGATATGTTTCTTATTTTTTACAGTGTTGTTACGGCATAACAACATCTCCGGTATATTCATACGGTACTTTCTTTGGAATCAAAAGAGTGGGATCAGTCACGCCGAACATAGAATCACGTTGGCGCCCCTCCATCATTTCGCCCATTTGTGGCAGGGTAATAAATCGAAAATAATGAGCGGCAATCAATACTACTAACAATGCGGCAACCAGTTCATACATTATGTACTATATATATAGATAGCGACGAAAAATAAAACTATTTTTATTATCCGGGCGAATAACACTTCCGGCGCAACAAGTTTCACGCCACACATTGTGCATGATCTGGCTCCGAATGTAGTGATTGTGATGGATCGGCCTTCTTTGTCACGGAGTTTGCTGGCATATGTTCCTCAACCGCGACTCTTACCCCATTCGCCGTCTTCTCGCCGGTAAACTTCTCACTACTTCCTTTGAATACGGGAAGGGCAGAGTACGGCCAGATATATGGATTCAATACAGTGAGATCCTGTGTTGTAAATGTCGGCCATTGTGCATCGAGTGGACAATCGCGGCATGAGAAATATTGTTCCCGTTTAGTATAAAATATGACTACAATTAAGATTATGATGGCCAAAATTAGTAAAATCATCGGCACCATGGTATAGAAATATATATAATAATATACATTAATTTTTTTGCTATCGGGCTATGGACTCGAGGCACAACGGTCTTTGGCCACTGCGACTCGGCCGGGTTCCTAAAATTATTATGGAATACCATCTATATTTTTCTTAATTCTATACTAGAAGTATCCGAAATAAAGTAGAATATTTTTGCTATTTCGCCGGTTCAAACGCATACTTAAATCGCGCATTTAATAATCAGGATACGGGCACGTTGATCGGTAACTAAAAAATCTTCAATCAAATGGTACACTGTAAGATTAACGGCCGAGACTATCGGCGTTGGTAATCAAATACGGTACCATTTGATTGAAGATGTTTTAGTTACCGATCGGCGTGCCCTCCATTGATTACACAAAGCGCGCGCCGGCGTATGATGGAGGCCAACCAGTTATATACTGCGCGGATAATAGCATACATAGTTGGCAACATTCAGGCGCCGGCGATTTATTACAGCAATAATTAACAAGCCGGCGCACCTTCTGCTCCGTATACCATTGATAATAGAGTACGTTCGCCGACTTCGCTATTACATTTGACGAATCCTTCGCGTTTCCAACAATAGAACAGGCATAATAATACAAGAACGGCAATGATAGCCAACAAATATTCAGACATCGGGAGTAATATGTATATTATATCTGGAGAAAAATAATATTCTTCGGACATTAATTGGGCTCCCATTGGGCAATAGCCTGAAATTGTTCGGCGTAATTGAACTTTTCGGGGGGATTTGGCCGCCGCCGATCATTGAACAAATGTAATCGCATCTCCATCATCAATTTGTCGTCGACGATGTTTGCCGCAAAATATTCGGCGGGAACTCCTTTCAATCTAGCATAAATATAGAATAAAGAATAGACTCCACATTCAGTCTTAGAATTCTGATGTCGGATACGACAATTTTTTATGATTTCGGTGGGAGCAATGATTGACAACCCATTTTTCTCACGAATGAGCCAAGTCGCGTATGATATTTGCGGTTGATTGCCAGAACTATTGAAGAATTCTACACTAAATCGGCTGGAATTACGCATGTCGCCGAATAGGGCCATCCAATGTTGACCCCGGCCACTATATTTGTCGGTATTTATCACGCATCCGAACGTTCGTATTCCTTCTTGATATAATTGTTTTAGACTTATGTTGGCCAATTCATCATTCTTCTGTTCATAATCGGCCATGCTAAAATGGCAATGATAAAAATCGGGAAACTTCTTCGTCCAACTTTCTAATGTTTTATCAATATTAGTATTCGACAGCCAATCCACATTAGTTGGCCCGTCGATTTTGAAATTGGCAGCTTCGGCCTCCTGCATATTACGCGGAAGATGTCGCGCGATACAACGTTGGCTGTCACAACCGGTATGTTCCTTAGCTGCTTCAATGACCTGTGCAGGATCATTCTGTTCAATTTTATAATCGGCAGCAATTTTGGTCAGCGCCGGGGTTGACAGGCAAATGTCCGGGTCGGGGGCCACGAGAGAACATTCCGCCGATATTTTGTCGGGAATTAGTTTGGCAATCGTATCATCTTTTACATTAGTTGTTGTAGCTGTGGTGGTATCAGGATTATATTTTATAATCCCACCCCCGATAAAAATTTCGTCTGCCCCGTCGTGTAGGTCGATCGGAGATCGACCGTTATCACGACGAACAGTGTGACGGTCCAATGGACCTAACTCTGCCCCAACTATCCCGTCGAGAAAACACTCTCCCTCTGCTTCTCGGCCGGCGGAATAATCGCGATCGTAATTGTCACTATCATCACCCCCAAGATAACCCCGCGCATAATCACCATCGATGGGGCAGCTTTTATCATTGCCACCTGACAAATTATCATCGCCACCACAGTTATCCATAGACTGTTGATGCCCGTAGCCAGCGACACTATAATTCTGATCAACAGCCAAATTATCGCTGCCACCATTGCTATCCAAAGATCTCTGAGAATCATTACCATCAATACTATTGTATTCATTATCGGCGCCACCACTTTCGTAATTGCTAGGCGAATTTTCATTTTTGTAACTTATTATTCCCGACATACCCTGACCTTCATCATTTATAATACCCTCTAACACAGACATCTACATATATAATTATGCAGCCGGAAGAATATCAGGATTATAAACTTTGATCGAAGATTAAAACAATCGGACACGATATATCCACCATATGGATATCGGCGGCCGCTTATCGGTCCGACTAATAGTAAGTGATTATAATAATTTTTCTTTACCACCAAATATAAAGTGCCCGCGCGACAGAATGAATGAACATTTAGAAGACGTTTATGAGAAATATGGGGGTCTTCCACCGGAGGATTCCATGGAATCGCCATCAATATTTTATGGGGGCATTGAATACACAATCGGCCAACATGTTCTCGGCGGATATGTTCACCGGCGATTAGAAACTAATTTTGATGGCCATGACACTTATGGGACCGCGCCACCTAAAACTGAGCGTGAGTTATCACAATATGTACTGGGAGCGGCCGGAGTTGGTGATCCGGTGGTTATTGCTATCCAAAATGTTATTAAAAAGAAAGATAAATTAATCGCGTGGATTGAAGAAAAGATTACCGCATGGCCGCCTCGTGTAGGTCGATCGAAGATCGACCGTCACCACGACGAACGGTGTGACGGTCCTTCGGACCTAACACCGCCGCCGAGTAAAGATTGCAAAACACATCCTCATGCCGTATATTTCTCGTTGCCGGATTTTTCACTTGATGATACTTTTGTCAAAAGCGCGGCCGCGGATCCATATAGACTTGTCTCCATTACAAATATGATTATTAATTTCGTAAATGATTTAAGTGCCGAACCTATTGGGATAATACCCATGGGGGAAGGGGAAAAAATAAATCCGCTTGACCTTCCCCGCGGCGAACCAATTGCACCCACTCCATTAACTAAACAGCCGATCGAACATGAGCGCGAACAACTCGAGGGACATTTAGAGTTTGAACGCGAGTTAATTCCCGCCGCATTGAGGGCGATCACGGCCGCGGAAACCCAACTCGATAAATGGTTGGCCACTATTGCATAAGTTGTTTAGACAAAAGATTATATGACCAAGATATGATATGGAGGCATATATATTGTTGAAAGTCGCGAAGGATCACGTATTAACATAGATTCCGGTATTATCATCAATGATTGCGCCTGATTACATGTTATATAATGTTTATAAATTGTCATTTGATATGTATTGTAGTGGCCCAGATATTTTATATGGCGGATAAATGGAATACGTCGTGACCATGGACTAATGAAAAACACAATTTGGCATTTATCACATATACATATATCATAATTAGCAACGTTAATATAGTATCCACACATAATACATTTCACCATAAAAACTAAAACCCATTTTTTTACTTTTATATAAATCGGGATTAATGGAATTATTTCTGAATATAAAATATCACGGGGTATTATTTTGAAATATGTATTATCCAGATTATCATACCAAATTCGCGTACACATATTATATTTGTTCGGCCGGAAAAATATAATCCATCACAATAAGATCCTTAATTTTTATCATTAAACGTAAGAAGTCGTGATAATAAATCGGCCGCAGACGGTGTATATCCAACTTGCAATCGGTGGGTTGGTCCGCGAACGGAGTCGGATATAGCGGGGGTATCCAACTTGCAATCAATAAGTTTGCGGCCGTGGGCAGAAGGCATTATTTTGCAATAAAGTTTCCGGTAAAATAGAATACAAATTTAGGGTATGATGCTTGATCAAGATTAACTTTTATATAATAAGATAGACCACCAAATTATTTCCAACAACTAAGTTTTATAAAAAATTTCATAATTCCGCCATGTTTTTTAATACTGGATCTGTAGATATCCGAAGTTGGCAACGATGAAATATGCAAAGTCGGCGGCAATAAACTCGCCTTTGCCCGGGGTTCATCATATTTTACATGAGTAACCAATGTGAATGTCGGCTCATAAACTCGCCTTCGCCCGGGGTGCATCATATTTTACATGAGTAACCAACCCGAAAGTCGGCTCATAAACTCGCCTTCGCCCGGGGTGCATCATATTTTACATGAGTAACCAACGCGAAAGTCGGCTCGTAAACTCGCCTTCGCCCGGGGTGCATCATATTTTACATGAGTAACCAACGCGAAAGTCGGCTCGTAAACTCGCCTTCTCCCCGGGTGCATCAGATTTTGCATGAGTAGCCAACCCGAAAGTCGGCTCGTAAACTCGCCTTCTCCCGGGGTTCATCATATTTTGCGTAAGTAACCAACCCGAAGGCGAGCTTGCGAGCCGACATTCGCCGGGGTGCATCAGATTTTGCATGAGTAACCAACGCGAAGGCAGCTTGCGAGCCGACATTCGCCCGAGTTTCATCATATTTTGCACGAGTAACCAATGTGAAAGTCGGCTTGCATGCTCGCCTTCGTCCGGGGTTCCTCATATTTTGTGCGAGTAACCAATGCGAAGGCGAGCTTGCGAGCCGACATCTCCCGGGGTTCCTCATATTTTGCACGAGTAACCAATGTGAAGGCTAGATGAAAAAATAATTTACAATTCATTTGATCGGGGGACGTTAACTTTTATCTGCCATGGAAATTTCGGTGAACACTTTGATCTCACATACATATTTGGGATTGCCTTCGGCGCCGGCGTCATCATCCTGATCGGTTTTCTTCTCGTCGAGTTCGGTCATGAAGCATATCGGCTGCAATTTATCACATGAAATGTAGACAGTGTCGCCGATGCATGCGTTGGAGAATGGTTTCACCAATGCTACCTTGACTGAGACGGTCAATATATCATTTGGATCTAATGTTGATTGCAAATCAATCTTCTCCTTATTAGTATATTGCGAGAAGAATTTCAATGAATTCTTAACCTCATATGTGATAGCCAGGGGCTCGGTTTCGTTTTTTGTGAATGAAAATATATGACAAAGAGATGAAATATCTCTGATCTGAGTCTTAAAATGCCGGCTGGGGAACTTGAATTTTAATGGATATTTGGAATCGTCAAGGAGAGCCGTCTCCAAATCGCTCGACCGCGAAATCAATTCAATTTCATAATGGTCGATCTTATCCATATCATCATCGCGCACGAATATATGCAACGTACTGCGGTAGTCTTCCTTCAATACAAAAGTAATGCGATAATGTGTCCGGTCGAATGAACAAAAGATTTTCTCTAACTCATCACATCGGACACAAATCTTAATATCTTCTTTACAATAATAATGATTGAGTAATTTGCCGCGGATCTTGGCAATCTGAGTTGTCTGTTGGAGATGTCCTTTGGTAATAAAAACGCAGCCGATTTTGTCAAACTTGATCATCACTTCATTCGAAGTATACCCGCGGAATAATGTGAAAATCTTTTTGAAAATTCGCGGGTTATCATATACCATTTCCAATAAATTCTCATCATGTGTTGGCTTGTCAACGATGCCGTTGATTTTGTATGCCACATTGTCGATTTTCTTGCGGGGTCTACCCGGACGTTTCTTGGCCGGCACTAATGCCTGATCAGGATCCGGATCTACTTGTTCAGTATCTGACATTATATTATTTTTTAGCCTATAATTATTTAATATCCGAAAAAATAAATTAATTAATTCACAGATATGCAAATATTTTGAAGAACAAAGTATTAAATTGGTGAAGGAGACTTCCATTGGTCGCAATGATCTATATATTTATGCACACTTAGGCCATGAGAACAAGAAATCGTTTCACGCTCATCAAATGAATCGGGAATTACCCATTCTCCAACAATATACTTAAAGAATAGAACGCCATAAACAAAAGATTTGGCTTTTTTATATCTATTTCCGTAACCATCAAAAATATCCTCAACATATGCCTTTTCGACACGCGTTTTTGTTGTGAAAGGAATAAACGGGATGCGTTTCACTCCAGCCGGAACAAATAATTTAACATAACAATATACGGAAACTTCATTATCATCAATTGTTTTACATAATTTATATACAGCAGTATCGCCGGCCGGCAAACACAAGTCCCTCCCTTGATCATCCTTTTGCCAACTCCGAGTATAATCAATGTGGCCGTCGGGAGTATAATGTATGGTGGCCTTGCCGAATTGCTGGGGTTTAACAAAAGTAGGTGCCGTATCTTGCAAAAGCCACTTACCACGCGCATAGATCAACCCGCCGTTTACATAAAGTTTTTCGCCGGAGCATTTTCCCGTTAGGATATATGCTCCAGTGAATTTTCCATCTGCATTAAATGAACCTTTAATAATTGTACCTGTCTCCGCCACCAAGATATGGTTTATATACGCGATCGGCCAGGATAAATCAATATCTCCACGCAATTGACTATTTTCAAAATTACATTTAATAATTAACCCATCCTCAACAAAATTTCCATACACGGTGCCCTGATATTTATGATTAACAATATTGCATTTCAAATGTTTGGTATCAATACTACAATATTTTGTTGGCGTCGATGCCTCATATGAGTTTATATTATAACAAAAATTATGTAATAAGAATTCCGCAACACAATGTAAGTTTTTTTCGACTAAACTTATTTTATCTGGGTCGGCCATAGTAAAAGTATTTTATTCATAAATTTTCGAAGTGAGATGATCTCCGTGTATTATAATAATTTTTACTGAGATAAAATTCAATTTTGGGTGAAAAAATTAAGGATGAGAGCCCCATTGATCGCAATGATCCATATATTTATGCACATTAATACCATGAGAACAGGACATAGTTTCTCTATCGTCATACGAATCTGGAACTGCCCATTCGCCCACAGTATATTCGAAATCAGAATCACATATCATTGCTTCGGCCTTATTATATTTATTGCCGGCTTTATCAAATATTTCCATGACAAGTGCTTTTTCAACCCGAGTTTTTGTCGCAAGAGGAATGAATGGGATACGTTTGACATCGGCTGGAACAAATAATTTTACATAACAGTATACATCTCCGTCTGATACCATACACAATTTATACACTGTGATATCACCGGTGGGTAGACATAAATCCCGCCCTTGATCATCCTTTTGCCAGCTGAGTTCGTAATTTACTCTACCCTCGGCCGTATAATATATGGCAGCATCACCAAATGTTTTTATCTTATTGATTGCAATAAAGGTTAAAGAAGTGTCTTCACAAATCCATTTACCACATGTGTAAATGGATTTATCATTTATGAAATGTTTTTCGCCAGAGAGTTTTCCGTTCCGGAAACATTTTCCAGTAAATAATCCTTCTTCATTAAATGATCACTCTACGTGTGTACTTGTATGTGTAACTAGCACATTTTGTACATAAGTATCCGGGAAAGACGCTTCTATGGGGCCGTATAATTTACCACTTTCAAAATTACAATTGATTATCAGGCCATCTTTGACAAACTTCCCATAAGCATGCCCATGTAAACGACGATTAATGATATTACATTTTAAATGAGCAGTATCAATACTGAAATCTTTTGGGAATGGCTGTTCATAAAATGTTTTTATATTTATATTATCAATACAATTCCGTATTACAAAATCAACAAACACCCGAAAGTGGAGTTCAACCATATCGATTATATTTTGTTCATCCATGGTAAGATCAATAGAATATACAAATGATTTATTTCATAACATAAAATTCAATTTTCTCAATATAAAAAATTAACGTGTCCATATCCACTGGTCACAATGATCCATATACATATGTATATTGATTCCATGTGAGCACGAACGGGTTACATTATCATCAAATGAGTCAGGAATTGCCCATTCTCCAACGAAATATGTGAATACTCGGGCGGATAACGCCGAATATGCATGTTTATATTGATTACCTTCACGATCAAAAATTTCTAGAACGAGTGCCTTTTCAACCCGAGATTTTGTTGTAAATGGGATAAACGGAATACGTTTTACATCTGCCGGCACAGATAATTTGACATAACAATATCCTTTGATTCCATTAATCATAGTCTTACATATTTTATAAACGATTATGTCGCCGACCGGCAAACACATATCCCGACCTTTATCATCTTTCTGCAAACTACGTGTATAATCAATTTTTCCTTCAGCCGTGTAATAAATGACGGCATCGCCCAGATGCTTGGTATTAATGTCCCATATTGAAAGTGCGGTATCTTGGCAAATCCACTTACCACATTCATAACTTAATTTACTATTTATATAATGTTGTTCGCCAGCAAATCTTCCATTTTTTATATATTTTCCGGTAAATCCCGCTTGAGTAAACGAACCTTCCATTTGCGTACTGGTATGTGTAACCATTTGAGTGTAAATATACGCACCTGTCCAAGAAACCACAACCGGTCCTAGTAACTCACCTTTTTCAAAAGTGCATTGAAGCGATTTTCCGGTTTCAGGAAAATTTCCATGGACGATTCCATGAAATTGATTATTAACAATAGTACATTTTATATATCCAACATCAATATTACAATCCTCAATATGAAGAGAAGCGATGTGTAGTTTTGCGCCTGCAGACATATAGTTATAAAGTAAGTAATCGAGAATAATATTTAATCGATTCTTAAGTGTACCTATCACATGCTCATCTATGACATGTGCATCCATTATGGAATGACTAAAATATGTAAATGATCTATTTAACTATTTCATAAAATAAAATTCAATTTTGTATATTATGTCAATGGAAAAAATTAATATAAATGTTTCCATTGGTCGCAATAATCTATATATTTATGAACATGAATACCATTTGAACAATCCTTGGTCTCATTATCATCAAAGGAATCAGGCACGGCCCATTTGCCATTATCATACCAAAATGCTACATCTTGCACTAATGATTTGGCCCTGTCGTATTTATTGCCGGCACCATCAAAAATGTCCAAGACTAATGCCTTCTCGACCCGTGTTTTAGTCGCACACGGAATGAATGGTATACGTTTTACATCTGCCGGCACAAATAATTTAACATAACAATATACGATGCCGTCCCTTGATGGCGCTTTACATAATTTATAAACTGTTATATCACTGGCCGGCAAACCTATATCACGTCCCTGCGCATCAGTTTGCCAACTACGAGAGAAATCTATTTTGCCGTCGGGTGTATAATAAAGGCATATGTCACCGAGTGAAGTATCTGCAACCGCGAGGCAAACCCATTTTCCACACCAGTATATAAGTTTATCTTTTACATAATGTTTTTCTCCGCAAAATGTTCCCTTTCTAACACATGTTCCAGTAAACGATAAATCGTCAGCGAATATTCCTTCAACGTGTGTCTCAGTATGTGAAACTACTTGTTGGCCCATATATGCCCGCGGCCAAGAAACTTCTAATGCCCCCCGTAATTGACCATTATCGAAATTACATTTGAGAATTTGTCCCGATTTAACAAAATTTCCATACACGGGGCCGTGAATTTTATGATTGACCACATTACATTTTATATATTCAGTATTACAATTATAATTATCTATGGTAGGAAAATCCCCATAATATGCTTTTATGCCTGCATGTACACAATTATACAACAGGAAATCGGCGAATAAGTTCAATCGCTGTTCTATCCAGGCTATTATTTTTTCTTCGTCCATAATCTGTTGTGCAATAATTTGATTAAACTATTCATATAATAAATTCAATTTGTTAAACTCGGCAGGACAAAAAATTAAGGAAAATCTTTCCATTGATTACAATAATCTATATATTTGTGTACAAGAATTCCACTCCACAGTCCATTGATATCATCATTATATGAAGCGGATATTGCCCACTCATTGTGGATGTATTCGACAACATCACATGAGAATGACGATATGCCCTTGTTATATTTATTTCCTTTATCATCAAAAATGTCTACGACTAATGCTTTTTCCACAATTAACCAAGTAGAAAACGGAATCAATTGTGTACGACGAATTTCTTTTGGCACAAATAATTTTACATAACACTTATTTTTGTTATCGACGGAATTACATAATTTATAAACATGTATGTCCTCATCTGGTAAACACATATCACGACCCTGGTGATCCTTTTGCCAACTACCACGGAAATCTACGCGTCTGTCTTCAGTGTATGAGATAACTGCATCACCAAGTGGAATTGTGGCAAGTTCACTTGTATGTATATATGGTTCGCGGCACATTACCTTACCACATTTGTATATTTCATTACTATTTATATAATGTTTTTCTCCTGCAAATCTTCCTTTTGTAACACATTTACCGGTAAATCCGGCCGAGGTAAACCTACCTTTAATATATGTATTAGTATGTGTCACTTCTCGTCCAAAAATGTATGCATTTGTCCAACTAATCTCAATTGGTCCCCGAAAATTACCATTCTTAAAATTACATTTAATAATTAAATCACATCCATCAAATTTTCCATATGCAGGTCCATGAAATTTATGATCAACAATAGCACATTTTATATTTTCAGTATTAACAACATGATTATCTATTTTTTCAAAGACATCATTGCTATTTTCTAGTCCGGAGCGGCCAGCACTGATTAGGGTTAGGAATTTGGCGAAATAATACAACCGTCTTTCTGTGGTGGCGATGATGCAATCATCCATGTTTGGCGAATAAATAATATACTTCATATAATAAATTCAATTTGTTAAACACGACCGGGCAAAAAATTAAGCATCACATATACTTGTCATGTCCATCTCATCAACAACCCGACAATAGTTAGCAAATGAATCAAAATTGAGTAAACAATTGATATAAATCTCGTGCTCCGTGAACTCGTCATCTTCATCTAGCCCGAAATTCAGACAAGTGAGGAAATTAATAATTCGCATTAATGCCAAATCATAATCTGGCCATACACTTGGGATCAAATGTTCACGACGCAAACTTTGTGCGGCCTGTTTAACCACGGCAACAATAAATCGGCGCAGATAAGGATCTTCGCCGCCGTGAGTTATATAATAATGACAATGCGCGAGAACATTAGTCATAATAGTGTGGCGCCTATTAGTGGGATTTATATCAGTGATTAATATTTGAAGACTATTAATCAATACGATATCAAGAATTTTCTCTGACATTAGTTTGCCGATGGTGTCGATGTAAAGAGTATTACCATAACCTTCATAATAAATACCATTGGCGGTTCGTTGGATTAGTCGATGTGGGGGATGATATACAATTGGATTGGATACATCCATGGCCGAATATGTAGAATACGAATGATCTACTTAACATATTTGCCCAGTTGAAAATCAATTTTTTATGTCCGACGGAGGAATCCTTTAGGATAGGGGGGCGGAATATATTCACAAATATTGCATTTTGCATCACCACAATAAGGCAAATGCCACCATGACCACCATCGCATTCTACTAGAATCAAAATGTTGATATGATTCGCGGGCAAATAACCACCATATGATGAATACTATTAATAAGACGGCGACTGCAATCCATAACCATTCCATAGTTATAATTTATAAAATAAGTATATTAATGACACGATAAAAAATTATTTCATGGATAGCTCCAAGTTTTCTACGAATCATTAAACTGGCGTAATATAATTGGTAAGATAACCAACAAGACTGCGGAACCGAACACTGAATGTAATCCGGCGAAAACCAATAACAGTTTTGAAGGGTACGACGGGAGTGACGGGGAATGAACCGCCGAGATCAAAATCGGCACCGGTTGTATTACTCAATGCTAGAGTCCGCGCGCCATTTATTTGTGCAAGAAGGCCATCAACATTATTCACAATGGCATCGACCTGGGTATCAGACATAAAACCACTGACGAATATGGAAACCTGTGTTGTCGTACCTGTATTATTTGTTAAAGGTAACGCTGCGCCGAGTGCACCATCGGCCGTGTTATCTACAAACACGGTTGTAACATTATCGGCAATTGTAGTCACCAGAAAATATCCCGGGGGATAAAGACCAGCAAAAGATACTGTACGATAAATACGTCTCGCTGTTGTGCCCGCCGGCCCAATCGGTATATTGGATAAGTTTGCTTGAAGCGCAGCAAAAGTACCAGCTGGATGAATGGTTCCTGGCAAAGTTGCAGATGTTTCAGTTGCGCCAACAACAAATGTAACTACCCAACTGTATTGTCCCGCCCCTAATACACCAGCAGCACCTGGTACTGCTGTTATGGTATTTGGAGGATTAGCAATAAATCCGGGCCCACCCAGATTATGATTTTCGCCCAAATCAATTACGCCGGGATTGGTGCCATTGATTGGACTGCAATCGAGATAAGTGTCTTGGTTAAAGACGATCGTTTTTGTTGGCGCACGGAATCGGAAATTGGCAATAGATAATTCTCGCAGAGGAATACCAAATACATATTTGCCTTCGCGTTTGGGCAACAATAGTTTGGAAATACCTGCATCCTCAACAAGAAATTCAAAATGATATCTAAGACCACTTGGCCCAAACATTGCTTGCGCGGACGATTGCTCTAATTCTAGAGTCACTTGTTCAAAGAAGAAGTAAGCGGGAGAAGTGAGTGGGGTAAGAATATCTTGTATGTGAAAATTCGAAATTTCCATTTCAATAATACGTGTGATTGGCTGTAATGCATTATTAAGCGAGGAGACTGACCAAATGTATAATCCCTGCGCGGGCAAACTTGATTGATCCTTATTCGCTGAATCGAAATATATATAAATATCTTGAAAAGCTGCATTAGTTGTATCCGTCTGTACGGGTACCGGAGGCGGGGGTCTATAACCGATCTGCCATGTTGAACCGCTACTTTGAATGGCCGCATTACGCAAGTTATCCGCGTCAGAATCAAACCAATTATGATAATAATCGGCGCCACCAGAGCCGCCTCCATCGGTGGTGATATATGTCGCGAGAACATTATGTATGTCTTGATCTTCACATGGGAATGCATTATTCGCCGGAATTTTACTTACCGGCCTGATTACCTTATCCATCGGCTGCATAGATATTTGTTCTAAATCTCGAGGTCTTCCGGCACCTTGTTGATTGTATCTCATATATAATTCTTCGCGCGGATCCCTCGGTCGCGGCATTGATTTCGGAATAAATGATTGCGGCGGCGCGTGAGCATTATCTCCTGGCCGCATTGGAACTCGTCTTGTCGCCTGTTCTAAAGCCTTTTTTGCTGCATTTTTATCGGTGGCCATCAGTATAACTGTATATATAGAATACAAAAAAATTAATTGAATGCCTACTTAATATTCATTATTACCCCACCATACCTTAGACTCTGACTTATCCAACTCATTGAAAAAGTTCTTCTTATAATAATCAGAATTTTTTGACGCCCACCCGTCGAGTAACTTTTGGTCACGATTGGCTTGCCGCCAATACATACTATTCTTTTCGTCAATATCCATTCGGGCGCTTAAATCACATTCATTCTGATCATATGGCGTAAATCTATAACATTCTGTATACCCCGGATTAGTACACCATTGGTTACATTCGTCAAAATTCATCATCGGCGTCTGGATTGGATCTAACGGTGGTGGCACCGGACGAATATCTTTTACAACCGCCGCCGGCAATCCTTCCTTCTTTCGCCGGGCCGAATACATTAAGATAAATACAACTACAATTATGATCGCGATACAAAATATCATTTACTATATCATATGTATTTATAGTTTCCAGCAGCGTACTTTTTATTCGGCGTATATATTTCTCTATCGCCTGATATGCGACAATTTCGCCATAATATTTAGATTCTTGGTTGCATTCGGCCCATCGATTTTAATTTATTATTTATTTTTTATAAATCCTAATATGTATATGGGGAAATATAGATCGATGCGGATCGTCAAATGTTTTGGGGTTGCGGATATTAACCAATCGGGTAATCAACGAATCGCGCAATGAAATTGCCTAGACAATCGAAGATTGTCGCGCACCAAGTAATATAATCGGCTCCATTCAAGGATACGAAGTGGTGGGTAACAAAAAAGATATAATCAATGATAAATTTTCCGATTACACATCATTCTTGAGCGTCATTTGTAATATAAAATCATATCAACTCCTTCGGAAGATATCGTATTGTGGTTACCATTTTTTGGTTCCATTGGGATTACGTTCAATCGCGCACGCCGAATTGTAAGTGTAATGACACAAAAAGTATAATTTACTCGGCAGTACTAATAAATTAATAAACTAATTTATACATACCTAAAATATTTCGACATGCAGCATCAAAGTCTAATGGATTTTGGTATCCGGATTTCTTAATCACTCCGCCGACTGAATTCAAATGAATATTTATCACATTCGCCGGATTTAATTTAAATGTATTTAATTTATTAATATCAATTGATGTAACAATGTTTGCATCAGAATAATAATCAATATGAAATATACATTCATGTTCATTCCGGTGATACTCTACGATCACATTCCCGGCTTCATTGTAAACCATAATATCCATGTGCGGATCCGGCGTATATATGCCCATACTTCCGTAGGGAGCATTAAAGTTCGGGGTATGCTCATACACAACACCTAGCAATCCATTATGATATATTTCACTTTTAAATAACATCTTGCCATTAGCAAGTGTTATCATATTGACAACACATTCGCCATCTAAGTATAGTTCTTCACAAACATTACCATTCATTTTCTCCTCAATCTCGATCCCACATATTTTCTTGTCGTTAACATAAAGAGCAATATAATGAATATACGTATCAGGATAAATACTTTCACCTATACACCAACCATGATTATAAATTTGAGCTGGTGGCCAGTGTGGTGTGCATGGATAATTGTAACTAATGGTAAAATGATTCGAATGGGGCCAACATCTTTTCACTATTTCTTGTTTAAATATAGTCTGCCATGCTTCATCCAAACGATCTACTTTATTATTTATAAGAGCTGTGACAACATTTTCCTGAATTTTTATTTTTGCCAACAGATTCGGATGAGTTACAATTTGTTTGAATCGTTGCAATAATTGTGTCCACAACTCGGGATCATATGGAGATAACGGAATCCATTTCTTGTCTATTACATGTTTGAATTCTTTCTGAATTATTAGTGGAGTTTCTGGTAAAATTGGAAAAGGATTCAATAACGTGTCCATAATAGATTGTTGAATAGAAAACGCAACTGCTAAACGATAATTAATATGTTGTTAACTTATTTGCCAGATATAAATTCAATTGAGAGAGCAACCGGCTCATATTTTTTATACAAAAATGAATCTTATTACATTGACTTATGAATAAATATTATATACTATTGATCGAAGATCAAAAATGGAGTTCCCGGGGACATTACTCGACGAGATAACTTATGGCTTTCCCATGATTGAGTCGCCGACGCGGGCGGGAAAGATGTCGCAATGGCGCATCATAGTTCGGGTGGTCAAGGGAGAAGATCAGTTTCAGCTAATTAAGCCGGAATATTTCAAGACCGGACAACTTCCGGCCGATCTCAGCGGCTGGATCAAAGTATTATCACGTGTGTCGGAAGAGGGTAAACTTCGGGATTCGACGCCGACGGTCGTGACGGAGGGTAAAAATGTCGGCAAGGCCAATGAAACTAATGTATTTACTCAGGCGCTGAGAGATGCTCTCGGACTTTATAATAAGCAATTGACCAAGGCAACCGGAGCGGAAACTGGTTTATATCCACCGATGTTGGCACAGGGAATTGATGTGCAGAACAATGAACCCTTCACTACGCCGATGTTTATTCAGCGGAAATATAATGGTGTACGGGTTATTGCTACGATTATCGACGACAAACCGATATTTTATTCCCGCAACCGCAAACCCTATAAAGGATTCGATGATATTCAGGATGAGGCGGCGATCGTCGTCAAAAAATATGCAACCGATCATCCTAATGATCGACTATATCTCGACGGTGAATTGTATGCTCATGGGGTTAGTCTGCAGCAAATCAGTGGGGCCGCACGCAAGGAAATGAAAAAGCCGACGATTCCTTCTCTAAAATTATATATATATGATTGCTTTGTAATCGCGAATGATACCCTACTTCCCTTACCATTCTCGGCGCGGAAGGCCATACTAGATCAGTATATTCCGGCGGCGACCAAACATTTACATAATGTATCTACTTATCCGGTCAAGGATATGGATGAGGCCCGACAATATTATAAACAATTTCTCGACGGGGGGTATGAGGGTGCTATATTACGACGCGGTAGTGGACAATATACGTTCTCTTATAAAAGTTATCGAAGTGCTGATCTACTTAAAATGAAACCAGTACATGATGAAGAATACAAAATTATTGGATATTCTCTCGGCCAAAAAGGCAAAGCTAAGAATGCTATATTATTCCGGTTAATAACAGATGATGGCAAGGAATTTTTAGTTACCCCGGCACTTACTTTGGCCGAACGAAAATCAATGGCCGCCGACTTTGACACAAAATATAAAGGCAAAATGTTAACCATAATTTTCGATGAGAAATCCACCGATGACATTCCTGTTCGCGCCAGAACTCACCCCGATGGGCTAGTCATCCGCGATTATGAATAAATATGGTCTGCGCAACAATCAAAAATAGATTAATAATAAAATTACCGCCGCGCGATCTAACATAATACCCAATGGAACCAAAAAATGGTAACCACAATACGATATCTTCCGAAGGAGTTGATACAATTTTCTATTAAAAAAGACGCTTACGAATGAAGATAATCGATACAACGTATCATTAATTATATATTTTTTTACCATCACTTCGCATCGGAGCCGATTATATTACTTGGTGCGCGACAATCTTCGATTGTCTAGGCAATTTCATTGCCGCGATTTTCTTTGCAGGGGGAGTTTTCTTTGGATTTAATTTATGAGAAACTATCTAGGATATTCCGGCAACTTTAGATTATTCATATAAGAATCCCTATCGGGAACATTTTTCTTTATCAATTTATTATATATATTTTTTCATCTGGTTCTCATGGTTGGATATAATTTTATTACTCCAGTTGTTGCCGAACATATAATGTTTTGTGAATATTCGATGAAAGACACATATTATTCTCCATGTATAGATCATGGCGTCCACTATCCGGTTACTAGTTGCTAACCTCCCGCTCACATTGTTCGCGGCTGCTGACTATCCGGTTGCAAAGCGTAGGTTCCGCTCACCCTGTTCGCGGCTGCCGACTATCCGGTTGCAAAGCGTAGGTTCCGCTCACCCTGTTCGCGGCTGCCAACTATCCGGTTGCAAAGCGTAGGTTCCGCTCACCCTGTTCGCGGCTGCCAACTATCCGGTTGCAAAGCGTAGGTTCCGCTCACCCTGTTCGCGGCTGCCAACTATCCGGTTGCAAAGCGTAGGTTCCGCTCACCCTGTTCGCGGCTGCCGACTATCCGGTTGCCAAGTGCGGATTATCTTCATAAAAAATAATATTGTTAAATAATTGTCATCTCATATGTTGAAGCATATCGTAAAGTACCATCTGCGGATATCCAACCTGGGTAACGTTCTATAGCGGAATGAGGTGAAGATTCAATACAAAATGGCAGCAAATATCCAATAATATCTGATGGAATTGCGGACAAATATGTATTATGTTTTTTGATATAATTTATAATAACCTCCGACCGTATGCGATCCATGAATAATATAATCGCTATATCATGTCTATAATTTTTTTGTCGACAGAAATGTCTCAACTTTTGTATGGCTCTGAAATATACATCATTTGCATTCATGACATATGGTGTCGAATATAATTTCTTCATTATAAGTCGGACTGTTTCTTCATGATTATGATCGCCATCATATTCTGTAAATCCTTCCATGGATTGGATTAGAGCAACGTCGGCATCTCCCCGTACTATTAATGCTCCGGCCTCCAGTAAGTATTGGACGGTCTCAACTGATCCATAATACGCGGCCAGTCCAATCGGTGAATCAGCCTCTTCCATATAATTGAGGTCAGCTCCAGAATAAATTATCCATTTTATTACGGCCAACGGTTGCTTCTTCTTAATAGCTTCTAATAATTCTCTGCCTTTCTGGCGCATTACCATTAATGAATATGATGTTTTCAACATATTAGGATAAAAATATTGTATATATATTTTCATTTGTTATGAATTGAATAGACAAAAAATTATTCTCGTTTCGCCAATTATTTTACACGCCGGGCAACTACTAGCTGATGCATGCCGATCATCAATTTGTCATCGGCGGTTAATCCTTCGTAAACTTTACCGGCCGCCGCCTTGAATTCGGTATCGAGTTCCGCGAATGAGATGTTCGTTTCCACCTGGAATCCTAATCCGGTCAATAATCCATTAATGTAATCGATGTTGGCCAGCGGTTCATCATACATATCATCGGCCAATGGTAATTTTACGGCAATTATCTGACCAGTATTCTGTAAACGCGCATCCGCTGTATATTTTTTGGTGAATGCATATTTGACCACGCCGTTTTCCTTGATGATCCAACTGTCATTGATTTTTATACCTTTCATCTGTGCAAAGACCTTGGCGCCATTCAAACTTGTATACATAAAGATGCCGCCGATTTTTACAGTTTTTGCGGCAAGGGTTAGGAAATTTTTAATATTCTTGGCCGTTGTGCAGAAATAATGTATGGCAAAATTGCAGATGACGGCCGCCGCCAATTCACTCCGCGTGAAAGTGGCAATACGTGATGCTACGGCATCGGCCGGCGCTGTTAAATCTTGCTCCATAATATATAACAATAGTGAATGTCCCTTCCGTTTACTCGACAAGTCGAATTTGCGTTTGACTAATTCGGCCAGCGCGGATTTATCGCGGTCGATAAACACAGCACGTTTGACTCCGGCATCAATATATTTCACGAGATCGGCGCCGCGACCTGCCGCCAAATCAATAATCCATTCGGCATTGGACATATGTTCCGTAATTGTTCGGCCGATGACATATCGCTTGAACTTATTCGGCGCGCGATAAATATTGTCTTTGATCTTGGCAAAATATCCGACGGACGGATTCCACAGATCAGCAAGAGTAAATTCATCTATATAATTCATATAAATTTGTTCAGCAATACGATACGCATTTCCATAATAATTCTTTTCTATACGGCGGTCCTCTCGCAATTTAATAAATTTCCAGCCATTATCAACATAATGAACCGCCGCAGTTTTCTCCATCTTGTCCTGCCGTAGTTCAACAAAGTTCCGTTCCCCGAGATTCTCTCCTGTGTCCGGATGATAATACACATAGGCAAGCGGATTAATACTCGGCGCGAATTGAATTGGGACCCATTCCGGCGCTGATTCCGGGAATAACCGGCGCATAAATGGCAGAGGATCCATTCCTAGGGCCGTTTGTTCTTCATACCGAATGCCATTGAATAACAAATATAATTTATAGCCCGTACGCTTCACATACGGATATCGACCAAGTTCATTCGCCGGACATTCAACTGCGACAAAGTCAATCGTCGTTTTGTCAAACGGCTTCCATTTATAATTAATTGTATTCTCATATGAATCATTTGAGGTGGTCAATATTAATCCATCGATTTCATATGGATATTCCGCGGTATAGACTGCTGTGAATGCGGCCTTCAAATCGGCTTCAAGTCTGGTAAATTTCTTCGGCACACATTTACCTCCATGCGGCGCAACAAACCCGGTGATTAAATCGGCGGCCGTCTTGAATTTTTCCAGTCGTACCCGGAATCCTTCGGCGGAAATGTTGTCGTTGAAGATAACCATAACATCAAATATATATAATGTAAACTTGTCGCCGACACGAATTAATTCGCAGTCGACAATGGTTACCCCGGGTTTTGCATCGGCTAATGTATATTCTTGGAGGCCATCGGTAAGGATCCGGCATCGGGCACCATTAACACTGACAAATGCTCTTATGCCGTCGGCCTTTTCGCTGATGTAGTATCCCGTCGGCGGATATACTTCACTAACATATGTATATTTATTTAACGCTCGTGCCTGATTGGCCAAATCTTTCAGCCGTTTTCCTTCCTTATATAGATGAAGTACACGCTTATTTGACTTGATGTATTGTGCTACATGATATATTTCTTCTTGATATACCGTGTCGACGATATAGGCCGGATTTAGTTTCTCGAATAAGACATTGACCACCTTCAAACTATCAACAGTTAATGCTGCCCGATCGCCGATGTGTTCAATTTCAACTTCATATGCGTCGATTAGAGTGGGCTCAATCGATTGTATAAAATTATCGAATGTTCGGGGTATGAATAGTTTAGTTTTCAAGGTTACTATGTGATCGCCCAAATTTTTTACCTCACCTTGTCTTACGGCAGTCATATCAAATCGCCATTCGTCTTTATATATGAAAGATGCGCGGAGTTTCATCCGCACTAAGGCCCGCTGACTGGTCGTAAATTTTCTGTCGGGTTTCCCTTCTCGACTTAATACAATTTTATATGAAAGATAATCATTGATGATGATGGGCTTAAACAATTTATCTTTTATAGCTAACTCATCGACTGTTTTTTCGCCGGTCATTGCAAATATCTGTCGGCGAATGTATTGTAAATGACTCGATCGACCATATACTTCTTTGGATATTGCATTGATGGAATATTCGATTTCACCACGCTTGAATTCCGGCGACTTCATCAAGACGTCAAAGATCGCGATGAAAGTCTCGCGGGTCATAGAGTGGAATCTAATTTCCAACTCCATCGGACCCTTCTTCGTATCCTTATCATCCTTATATTGTTTGATAACCTCGGCGATCAACTTATCATTGTTCATCGAGCAATAGATATATAAAGTCAGCGGAAAAAATTCAATTTATTATGTCGCGCCAATCAAAGATTGGTCAGTGAGCGACGTCTCTGCGCGGAGCGCAGGACTATGCTCACGCCGAGAACCGTCGGCCGATCGTAGATCGGCTCTAGGTTCTCTCGGCAATTTCATTGCCGCGGCCGTTAATATTTGGCTGTCACCCATATAACATATATCCATACAATTATGGCGGCTGCCCGTTTAATGAACGTAGCCAATGCAGAGTCCGTCTGGAAATCGGCACTAACTTCTGTGTTCTCAATATTAACGGGGGCCAAATAATTTCCCATCATAATTCCTGGATAATCATCGGTGTCATTACAATTTATTCCCGTCCTTTTAGAATTAAATATTATTGGCATTTCGTCAATTTTGAGCATATATTATCATAAAATAAAATTCAATTTTTGACAAGAAATATTAACGGGTTGGCCGAGCACTCCGTGATGCGGGTCTCCGTAATGGTAGCCGTGGGGATAGCCGTATTGGTGGTTGCATAAACGGACTAATTCGGTGACTCCGAACACGTTTTGGATATTTAGACTTTGAATCTTTGCATCCAGTCGCCGGCGAGATTATCGCGATTGCATTCTCACTCCGATTTCTTTGTTTAATAATCATATCATCTAATAATTTATTATATGTTTTTGGTAGAATAAATCCAGCACGACACATTGGACACAGCTGATTTATTACACCCTTAATACATTGGTAACAAAAGTTATGTTGACATGCGAGTGTGGTCGGCCGATATAATGTTTCAAGACAAATTGGGCACTCGAAGGAATCCATAGCGAATATTATATATTTTATATTAAAAAATTCAAATTGAATTGACATCCTCGCGGACAATATCATTCCAATTACTATATATAACTATTGATAAGATTCCGGCCATCATGATCATCGCGCATGCCAATAATATACAATCTACATTACGTGAACTATGATAATCAACAGGATTTCGACATATGACACATAGACCATCGCCACCACCCAATATGGCTGTTGGGGGAATCTGACGTATATCGGCGAGTGTATTTCGGCAATTGGTACACCGGTTTGTAACAAATTTATCCATGATATTCGGGAAATATCCAATTTGTGATCTAATATTATATATAAAATAATCAATTTGATTGTGATCGATGAGCCGGAAAAAATTAATGATATTAATTCATGTTATAAGATAAATCATACCGGCAAGTAAGATTATGCCCGCACATATATTTAGTAAGATAAATGTTGTATCCGTAGTATCTTCGCCGGTGGACCAATTTTGTTCCTCGGGAGATTCATCGGCCGCCGAACCTGCCCGGTAACTCGGACGGTTACATACGAGGCAACTTTCGCCGCCATCGGCGGAACTAGTAATACAATCGGCACAAATTCTATGGTGGCATTTCGAATGCATTTTATATGCACGCATAACCGTATCACAATTATCACAAATAGTGACCGGATCCATTGTATATAATATTAACTGATATGTAAATTTCAAATGGTATTATCGGTCGACCTTAACATTATTCTATCTTTATTAATCAAACACATGAATAAATAGCAAAAGTTTAGTGCTATCCAAAGAGAAAGTGCGTACAATACATATGTGTTTATTATGTTTAATCCGGCAATGAGTAATACGACGGAATTTAGGAAACAGAATATTGCATGCTTTGTTAGTATACGGCGGTAGTTCATCACTTCGACCCGAAGATCGAGGTCCTCTCGCACCCATATAACTCGTTGCGGAATTTCCCGCGTCAATATATCATTGAGCACTTCGCGACGGGCGGCATCAATAGCATAATCATGCTCCAACACATCATTGCCGGATAATTGATATCCACTCGGATCCGCCACTTTAACTAATTCATCTAATACTTTATTATACCCGATCGGCGCCAAGAACATCGTGCGACACATCGGACATTGCTGATTCGGGATGCGATTAATACATTCATAACAAAAATTATGTTGACAGGCCAAGGTTGCCGGACGAAATAAAGTTTGTTTACAAATTGCACATTCGGTATCGGCGGACATAATCACAAATCTGATCTTTGATCAATATATATTGTTCACATCCATAAAAGTATAATTTATATATTGTCCGCCGCCGGAGTAACACATTATCGGCCCCACATTTTTGTATTAATAAATTTATTATTTTGATTAAAAATCATCATCGTCATCCTCATTTTTTCTATTAAATTCAGGATCATTACGTGCCAATATCATTGTTATAATAAACAATAATAATGCGATAATCAATGTCATAATAATTGATTCCATTTTTCGGTAATAATAAGATGCCATCTTTGTTTATTATCAACCAGAAGAGTTCTCACTTTTTGTAAAAAAGAAATTCAATTTTTATATGAAGTTTGCGATTTCACCAACAATATCGGTAGGAATAATATTAATATAATTATTTGATAGTTTTTTATAAATGTACAAATAAATGATTGATTGTATTTCTATATATCCGAACTCTGTGGCCAAGGTGTGCACGGTTTGTCCTTTTTTATTAATATGATTTACGTCCGCATTATTAGCTAATAGGATTTTCACAGTTTTTTTATTGCCTCTAGAAATTGCCCGCTTTAATGGCAAATTTCCATTTATATTAACATGATTTACATTAGCACCATTGGCTATCAAGAGTTTACATATTTTTGAACAACCACGTCCACATCCGTAGAATAATGCAGTATTTCCATGTATATTAGCAATATTAACATCAGCACCATGAATCAACAAGATTTTTACTGTTTTTTTATGATAATCTTGCACGGCGTGTATTAGCGCAGTATTCCCCTGTTTATTTATATGATTAATATCCACATCAGATCGGGATAATAATATTTTAATTACTTTTTTATTATAACCATAATTATGACATGGTGCCAATGATAATGCGGTATTCCCATGTATATTAGTTTGATTAATATCAACACCATAGTTCAATAACAATTTTACTATTTTATATCGCCCATGGTCCGCGACAAATGGTAATAATGGATCGCCATTACAATCCATTAAATGAACATTTGCATTATGGGTTAATAATAATTTTACTATATTCGTATTACCTTCTTTTACCGCCCATCCTAATGCTGTTTTATGATTTTTATCAATATAATTAATATTTACCTTGTTAGCCAATAATATTTTAACTATTTTTTTATGTCCCACCCCGGCAGCTTTTATCAATGGGGTTTCGCCATACCCATTCACATGGTTAATATCTGCACCATTCCGAATAGCCATTCTAACCATATTTTTATCAGCGTTCAGGCATCCACGCCACAACACTTCCTCCATATTATTATTATATAATGTGTATGTTTGACAAAAAACTAAATTCAATTTTCATATAAACTTCCCAATTTCTCTGACCATATCGGCCGGTATTATGTTAATATAGTTATTGGATATGTTTTTACAAACATATAAATCAAGGACAGAATCTATATTTTGGCATTTACGTTTACTGGCCCAATAAAGGGCGGTTTGATCTTTCTTATTTACATGACTAACATTCGCGCCATGAGCCAACAAGATTTTCACAATTTTTTTGTAGTTATACTTGATCGCATATATCAATGCTGTATTCCCTTTTATATTAGCATGATTAACATTAGCGCCATTGGCCAACAATTTTTTCATGATTTTTACATGTTCATGGAATATTGCAATAATTAATGGAGTATTCTTATGTATATCCATAGTATTAACATTGGCACCGTTGGCTAATAATATTTTTACTATATTTTTGCGATTATTCATAATTGCAAAATCCAATGCCGAACGCCCATCTATATTAGTGTGGTTAATGTTAGAACCCTTAGCTAATAATCTTTTCACTATTTTTTTGTCTGGTTGACTGGCAGCATACATTAAGGCAATACTTTTGCAAAAATTTTCCTGATTAACATTGATATTAGCTTGGGACAATAATATTTTTACTATATCTTTATCTCCCCTCCATGCGGCCTCTGATAGCGCAGGTTGATGATAATCACCTGTATTATTAACATCCGCATTATGTTTCAACAGTAATTTTACTATTTTTTTATGTCCTAATTCACTTGCAGATATTAATGATGGCGGATTGTCGATGTTCATTATTGCACCATTGGTCAATAATAATTTTACAATTTTTATATGATTGTTTTGAATAGCACTCCTCAATGCTGTACCACTAAATCTACCAACCGCATTAACATTAACTCCACAAACTAACAATATTTTTACTGTTTTTTTGTTTCCTCTTGAAACCGCCCATAGCAAAGGAGTATCACCACTACTATTATGACAATTGATGTCTGCACCATTATGAAGTGCAAACTTTACCTTACGGTTATTGCCCACTCGACAGGCCTCGTGTAATAAATCATTCATTTTATATACTATTTTTTGTCTAAAATATATTCAATTTTAGTTGTCCGCGTGTCGACCCCTCTGTGCGAGCTTATGTATGATTCCCATGAAACTTTATAGTTTTAGATATGATCGGGACCGTCAAAAGTATAATTCGGCGCCGAGTCGGCGCCCTGCGTATACAATTCTGGTCCCAATTATAATAAAAAGAAATATTTTCATTAATGCATACATAAACTCGCACACCCTGTCGACACGCGGACGGCCATTATTCTTTCACATCGGGCTTAATTACGATAGTAGATGTCATTTCGAATATTTCAAATGGCGCGGAGATTGACGTGAGACCGAAGGGCGAACCCGTAGATCGCAGTGAGACCGCAGCGGAGATCGACGTGAAGACGAAGTATGAACTAGATCGGAGCCTGCGAACAAGATCGGAGGATGCTCGGAGCCTCCGGTAATCAATTTGAATTTTATATTTCATAATTATAATAATAAATAATGTTCTCAACTTTGCGTGTTATTGCGCGCGGGGCCGGGAATATCCACCGGCGGTCGACTTCCACTTATTATTATAAGAATACCCTAATAAAACATATTGAAAATTTTTCGGATACACTTCAACAAAAAAATCCACATTGTAGATTACAATTATGGTTTCCAACAATTAAATCATTAAACATAGCAACCGATAATTTTAAGTGTAACATTGATAATCATATGGTACATGGGCCGGTTTTTATAAAAAATGGGCAGTCACAATTTTCATTTGCGACGTACCATGGTTATTTGCATGGCATGATGGATTTAACCTGGCCACACCGCAAAATTATGGGTTATCATACCTTTATGGATGATTTTGTCGGCAGAACTATCGATAAACTTCCCAATGGAGAGATATTAATGTATGAATTTGCGGATAAACGTTTATCATATATTGAGTCAATAAAACAGAATGAATATATACAAAAATTATATATTAAAAATGATGGTTTAATTGATTTTAATAAAAGTGATTTAATAAATGTAGATGGTTGGAGTATAAAATTAGAAGATGGCAATATTAGAGTGTGGAAATTATGTCGCAGCGGCACTACATACGTTCGCGTTCAATTAGAAGTCCCCGCACATGCTCGAAGAATTCCTTTTATTCCAGGGTGTTTTTCAACTAGAGTTGAATCCGCGACAGTTATATCTATTATGGATAAGACTGGCAAGAATTATGAATCCGCGAAGTCTATTATTCGCGGGTATGGATATACAATCGGGCACACAATAACCGCTATTGGGTTTAATCCGGATTATAATGTAATGTATGCTCCGGGTCTACATGTTTATAAATTTCCAAAATTATTTGACGAACTTGAATATTCGGCATAAATATGTTTTTTTGCGAGATTTCATATCTGCCGCCGTTCCACAAGTTAACAATATTTTTTGAATGAAATCAATTCACTACGCATTAATCGTCGACTCCCCTGTGCGCGCTTATGGATGAATTAATGAAATTATATATTTTTAGATATGAGTGGACCCGCCGAATTTATACTCCGGCGCCGAGTCGGCGCCCTGCGTATACAATTCTGGTCCCAATTATAATAAAAAGAAATATTTTCATTAATGCATACATAAACTCGCACACCCTGTCGACACGCGGGCGGCCATTATTCTTTCATAATAATCTCATCACCGCGAAGACTAATCAAGAAGAGTATCGCCGCAGTATTCACCGCACAACATATATCCACTTGCGTTCCCTTACGACGATCATCATACTTATACGCAATTTGTCTACATTTTGACAACATTTTCTGTTGATCTAAATTAATATCATTTATATAAAACCAAATGACTTGAGGTAGATATTCGTCGATAATATGATATTGCGCAATCACGGCGCCTTCAGAATTTGTAATATCAACTCGGCCGGATTGGAAATATCCATTATCGTATAGCATCTTGATTTCACACAAAGATATTTCTCCCGCCGACATTGTCATTTTACCTGCCGTTACTTTACCTGTGGCCGAGTCGATCGACCATTCGGCGGCGACATTTGTTAATATGGCGGAATACATTTTCTCCGCCATCATGTTGCTCGGCGTCGGAACAGGCGTCCACTCTGCGACTACACTTTCTAATACAACTGAAGACATTTTTATGTAACAATGTATGACTGTATCACTGTATTAATATTTTATTATTTCTCTATAAAAAAATCAAATGGGTGTGTAGTCATTATGGACATTGGCATTATCGCAAGTTGTTTTTACTATCGCCGCATTCATGACCACGCACCAAATACATATGGTAATCGCGGCAAATACCAATGCAAGACTACTCGCAAATATAAACAGCGTCATGTTAACAATTGTTTGATTACATTAATATTTTTTATAAATTGACAATCAACATTATATATAACGAATTCAATTTGGATAATTAATATCGATGGAAAATGCACAATTCACATTGATCTTTGGTTTCATCTGAGACACAAAGGGGGCGCCTTTGCAAAACCCCCGGCCCATCACGACTGAACATCTACAAAAAATGCTTAAAAAATATGTTTCATATTATTGTCTAATACATTTGCGCGGGCCGAGTGTATTAGCGTCGCTTTGCGACGCAAACACGAGGCCTACGCTGACGTATCCGATATGTATAATTTCATATCATCCATCTTCAAGTTATAAGTTATATAAAATGATTATTGATTCATATGTTCATGTCGCCGGGATAGTTAACCAAGATTTTTATTTGACATTATTCCCGATTACACATTTCGCCAGGCCGTATTTACACATTCGGTCCGCCAATTTTGTTCCTTTTGTTTCTCTACGCGGCATTTCAATGAAGACATACTATGTTTACGAACAATGTTATCATACTCGAAGCCTCCGATATTTTCTTCGACGTCGCGGTCATAATAGCGATTATATAGGGCGCGTTCATAGAACGGAATTTGATCTTCGGCGCTGTCTCCCTGCGGATAATTATTCTTCACGCGATTATATGAGCGGAATATACGCCGATTCATATAATGGGCGAATACCGCCGGATCAGATTCATCGACAACACCATTGGTATCCTGCCATAATTTAACATTATTTTCCGGCTGTTCAGTTGCCACCGGCGCACATGCCATTGGATATCGTCTGCCTTTATTATCTACGGCGCGACATTGCCCGCCAGTATTCAATGACTGAATCAGCGGAGTATTAAGGAGACGATCGACTTCTACATATTCTTGTTTTGGTATTTCATAAAAGGCGCCATCGGATGGATCCGCGTAACAATAATCGGCTGGAATATTAATAGCGGCCGCTGTCAATGGCGGGGAATTGTGTAACATGTAAGATGGATTTTGAACTGTATATTTTTCAACGCGGGCCGGAGCATCTTTTTTATCGGCAGGGGTACTAGCGGGGGCACTAACGCCGCCATTGCTTTTACCGGCAGGGACACTGACGCCGCCGTTACTTTTACTGGCTGGTGTACTAATACCATTCTTTTTTCCGTCTGCTAATCCGGGTGGCCCACGTACAGCATTGGCGCGAACATATTGGATGCCATATGGCGGTTGCGCCCCGGTCAATGTATTTTGCGGAGGGAATCGTGAGCGCAAATCTGCGGTCTGCCCTATTGCGCCGACGGCATCATCGCGAACTTCAATTGGTCGCCGAGGATACCACCACGAGTTTAATACATCATCGGCGGAAGGCGTCGATCTTATTCTATCACCTGATTGTGCGCTATATCTTCCACTATCGTATGAATGTAACATAATATTTGTATTAGTGTCGGCGAGACGTTTCCGCGGGCAATCATATAATGGGCCCTTCGACGATGCATAAAATCCGTCATCCCACTCTGTATTTCCCGGCCGCAATCCTTCGCGCAACACCATATCCCGGATTAGGCGATCAAGATAATCTTTGAATGCGATATTCAAACATCGTACCTGTAACATTATCTCGTGTTGGCCGTCATCAACAATAATTGGGTCACTATATAGTAAATCTGTATTAACTTGATTATAATAATTTAGAACAAGGGTCCGGTAGTTTGCGCGGAGAAAGTTATACACACGTTCATCATCATACCAGTCGACGAGAGATTGAAAAACGCTCGCGATATTTTGCGAGTCCATGAATTTATTAAGTGTTTGCCGATTATACTTGTTCATATTAATATATTTATGGATCCCATAAAGATAATTCTGGCGTTATTAATTGTCAGCGTGGTAATCTTTATGGCAGCAGTAACCGTAACAGAAAAGTTTGGTCCTCGCGGAAGGGGCCATCGCCGCCAACGGACTGGCTCCCCATTTGACATTAATCTAACCGGCACATGGCGTGGCTATGGTCTCCTTCTCGGTTATTACATTATAAAATATATAGATTATGGTGAGTTCGAAGCGACAGAAACATCAAGCGGCAAGGTGTATACATTACGACCGACCGGCAAAATCGATATATTTATCGGGACACCAGAAGGACAGTCGCTGAAAGGCTCAATGTATTGGGATAGTGTACCATCAGTCACCGAAATCCAAGGCGATGGTTTCACTCTGAAAAAAGAATGAGGTACTTAATATAAATGTCGTCGACCGTGACGAATCTATTAATTATCATCATAGTTATAGCTATCGCTTTCATAATCATCCTATATCTGCGGAGAAGATCGCCGGCAAAGGGAGCAGGCGATTATGATTTAATCTTTGCTGGCGGCGAAGAAGAACCAAAGTCCATTTATATCAGTCCGGACTTCAAAACCCAATCCAAATTCGAACTACATATACAAAAATTATTAGAGAGGATAACTGGCAAACCATTCCCGACTGCCTATCCCAAATGGTTAACTTATAAGGGCAGACAATTGGAGCTCGATGGTTATAATGAAGGATTAAAAATGGCGTTTGAAGCACAGGGCCCTATGCATAGTCGATATGATCATCGATATGATCCCACATATGAGAAATATTATCGGCGGCTAGAAAATGATTGCGCCAAAAAGAAGTTGTGTAAACGCCGCGGCATAGATTTGATTGTTATACATTATGATTTGCCGAAACATCTACTCGAACTCTATATGCGGTCTCGCATTTATGATATATACAAATCTCGGGGAAAAGACAGTCCCTATGGCGACAAACCCGCCAACTATATGATGCCGCATCAAACAGAAATTTATCGTAATCATGTATATGAAAAAGAATTAGGTTTAGATGTCGATCTTTGCCGCGCCAATATTTGATTGGCTAGTCGATCTTCGATCGACGCGGCTTATAATATGCGCATAATAAGCATATACCCCCGCTCGTAAACTCGCGGATTATACCAGGCGTATGATAAAAAAGTATACGCCGCGAGTTTACGAGCGGATGTATACGCCAAGCGCATAATAAGCGTATATCCACCCGCGACTAGCAGGAGCGGGCCGGGTGCATACTCCTAAATCCTAACTAATTTATTCATGACGCCAACAAAAAATAATGTCGGAACCTCATTAATTATTATCATGATTCGGCTTCTCCGCCATCACTAAGTCATCGATCAGGCCATTCAACTCATCGCGGGCGGTAGTATCTTCGACGATTGGGGGTGATGTAACAGTCACTTCATTATTCTCAATCATTTTTTTAATCTTATTAATCAACTCATGTTTGCATGCCGCCTCATACTCCTTATGTTTCTTAGCGACCTCTTCTTCAATCTTTTTTAACTGAGTGATGAAGTTATCATGATCAGTCTGTAATCGTCGGCGATAATCATTGTATAAATAATTCACGGTCGAATTACTATACTTCGGATGAGTTTTCTTATATAACATTACAAAATAATCAGTGTATGAATCCAGACGCTCAGCATCATTTGTCCATGGATGGACCTCGATTTTATGCAAATACATCTTAAATACATCACTATTATAATATTGTTCTTGCACCATGTGGCGCAGGACCAGCGGATATGCTTGGTACAACTGCGAATGTGTTTGGCGAACAATATCGAATAATTTATCCAGCTTCGTATCATCATCGATGGTGATTTGTTCACCCTTTTGTGTAGAAGGACGCCCAAAATCGGCCATCGGTTTTTGTCCAGACCATATGCGTTTGCATTCCGCCCAAATACTATTGGCCTCAGCCAAAATATCGTCGGCGGTTACGTTTTTTTCATTCGTAATCGTGGCTTTCGAGATTTCCATCGTCTAAACTATTATATAAAGATAAAAAAGAAATTTTTCTATTGACTCGGAATTCATTCATCATCTTCAATTCCGCCAAGCATCCCAGCGGTATCATCGGCGGTATCATCATCTTCGGCACCCCCATTGTCCACAGATATAAGGCCGGCCGCTATACAATCGTCACCGTCATCTACATTCTCTGTAGGAACACAATCAGCGCCGCCAGTCGGAGAGCATTTGCCGCCCATTTTCTCATCGGGAATTTGTCCGGTCGAAATACATTCGCCGCCCACTTTATCATCGGAAATTTGTACGGACGAAATACATTCGCCGCCCACTTTATCATCGGAAATTTGTCCGGCTGAGATATGTTCGCCGCCCACTTTATCATCGGGAATTTGTCCGGCTGAGATATGTTCGCCACCCACTTTATCATCGGAAATTTGTCCGGCTGAGATATGTTCGCCACCCACTTTATCATCGGAAACAATTCCGGCCGAAATACATTCACCACCACAAGTGGCCGGCTCATCTCCGCCAGCCATTTCGGTAGACGTTGTTGGCGGTATAAGCCCCGTAATATCAGGTGTTGTGGGGATACTGGAGGGCACCTGCTCTTCTTCAACCGCCGCCGGCTCTCCTTCCAATTTGCGGTCAACATCTTCTTTAATCTTTTCTTCTACTCGTTCCTCTAGTGCTTCCAACTTCTCCTGCTCGTCTAGCTGTTCGGCGGCCACAGTTTCTTCTTCCCCATCCGTATCATATTCATCATCATTTGCCAACGAATCTTCGCCGATTAGTGGGTCTTCGCCGCCCATATATTTACTATAATCATCATATGCCGGCGGAGTTGATGCGCCCGATTCATAATCCGAGTCTCCCCCTCCCGCGGCCAAGAATTCTACTAAATCTGGTGAGGCCGTTGATGCAGATCCTGGCGTACTGAATAATCGGCCGCCTATCCCGGGACCAATCACAACCGATGAGTATAATACATTGTCATCGTTCTCATCATAATCCATGGTTTCTTGATCTTTGATATATCATTAGAGGTAAAAATTTTTAATTTTTCACCCGGGAAAAACAAAAAACAAGATACATATCTTATGATTTCATTTTCTCTATCTTATGTTTGCACATTGCGGCGATTTGTTCAACCACCTGGTCATCAACTTTGTCAATGTTGATGCGGCACCCATCGGCACCCTCCTTTATCAAATCTTTATAACCACTTTGTACTAATAATTGTGCAATGTCGGCCAAGTCTGGCGTCGATAATTTCTTCGCGGCCGTGCAAATATTCTTGCGCTTATTCTTATCCGCCATCTATATTATTATATTATTTTACTATACAATTTGATGATCATCCAACAAAAAAAGTTGGATTTGGATCCGTCCGACTCAATTATTCTTTCAATTTATTATAAATTGCCCATAGTGCGGTGTTCGATTTCGTGGTTTCCTCATCATATATTTCCACATGCTCGCGGATAATTCGCATGCCATCGAGATAATGCTTGAGCAAGGAGAGAATACATGCATCGGTATTCAACTTGGTGATCGCGTCACCCTCATACTTCTCGGTGTATACTATCGTCGGTTCATACATATAAATATGCGGGTCGCGAATATAATAACCCGGCGCAGTAACCTTGGTCGCTATATCTTTCACCGACATCATTGTTCCCTTTGGTTTCGTTTCGGTCTTAAATGGATATAGAATAGTATGAAAGAAATCCCATCCTTTCTTGTTTTTTTTGCGCGTCTCCTCACCTAACTGCTCTTCGGCCGTGATCTCGCCCAAGATTTCTTTGAACATACTATAGTCCGCCTTCTCATCGGCGATATGATACACAATTGGCTTCTTTCCCGGCACAAACGGATATGCATTGATCGATATTTTATCTGCTCCGGGACTATATTTGGTCGCGCCAACTTTTACAGTAATAATATTATTTTTCTTAATCGCCGCGAAAATATCTTGGGTATCCATAGATATTGCACAATATGGCCCGGTCGCTATGACAATGCCGCTTTTATCCTTATTCATTACTAGGCATCGGGTAATAACATCGCCGACCTCATACCGAATGGCATCGATTTCAATAATCACCGTCATTTTGCCGATGGTATCACTTCCCGCCTGTATCATACATTCAGATCGCCTTATTATCTTCGTGACTTTAACAATATAATAATGAAAATAACATCGGCCTTCATACTTCTCCGCCAGTATATTCAACAAATTAATGTCCGGGTCACTAAATACATCGATGGGGTTCTGAATATCTACGCCCACAGTAATCATCGCCGTGACACGCATCTTACAATTATATTATATACTATATGATTTTCAAATGCGAAATTGTTAGGTCCTGGCCAGAGACCGTTACAAATTTATCTTAGTGGTGTCTCGGCCGGCCACATATTAAAATTGAATTTATATTGTGAAAATATATGAAGCAGTCATCATGAATACAAAACACAATGTGATTGTTGCCGCAAATACGTCCGGACTTTGCGATAGATGTAATATACTCACACAATTTGTCTCAACATTTCAGGAATGTAAGAATAATTTTGCAGTCAGTTGTTTATGGACTACGATAATTATGAATCATCCTGCATGTATGCAACAAATAATTAAACACTTTGATGTACAATATTTCCTTATGGGATTTACCTCGCTTGAATTTACATTTCGTACTATATATGAAATTTACCATCAGACCTATGATTGGAATACATTTTCCGTAGATAATTATGTCACATTATTTAGGATAATATCGAAGTCTCTCAACTTTTATGAACCGTGTGCATCAAGCATGTTTCATTTCCTATGTGATTGGCTTCAACCACCATATCAGATTCTTGCACAAATATATACAGAATTATGCAAATGTAAAATTTCGGGTATTGATGTAATGAGGGAACTATGGGCGATCCCGTATATATTAAGGAGACGTAAGTATGACTTACTTAGTTGTAAAATATATGCCGAAATTCCCAAGATGCGCCATTATTATAATGGATATCCTATTATTACGACTTTCCATTCGATAACAGAAGAATATAATTTACCAAGTGAAGTGTGGTCTCTCATCGCATACTACACATTCATACCCCCCGAGAGGACTGATTATTTACCAATTCCTATATTATTCCATCTTAAACGGGGGTCATTGATTGATAGTAATTAAATTTATTTCAACATTTTATTATCAATAATTAATATTTTTTGTTTATGTTAACTAACTCTTCCGCGAACTTCATTTGTGATTCCTTAATCCTTTGGTATTCGATAAAAGGATACTTCACACCAACTTATATGGACATCATCAGCGCGCGCGCTTGGGTTATACTTTTGATAAAACATAATTTGGTTTATTATCATTTTATAATTTGGAGTATACGTGGCGCACTTGTGCGCCATTATAAATCAAGAATATACTTACCTGAAACCATATATATTTTTAATCATGTATAACCCAGGCGCGCGTGGATATGTATTCGCCCGGAGACCAATCGGCGCGCGCGCTTGGGTTATACTTTTGATAAAACATAATTTGGTTTATTATCATTTTATAATTTGGAGTATACATCGCGCACTTGTGCGCCATTATAAATCAAGAATATACTTACCTGAAACCATATATATTTTTAATCATGTATAACCCAAGCGCGCGAGGATATGTATTCGCCCGGAGACCAATCGGCGCGCGCTTGGGTTATACTTTTGATAAAACATAATTTGGTTTATTATCATTTTATAATTTGGAGTATACATCGCGCACTTGTGCGCCATTATAAATCAAGAATATACTTACCTGAAACCATATATATTTTTCAATCATGTATAACCCAAGCGCGCGAGGATATGTATTCGCCCGGAGACCAATCAGCACGCAGTATATGTATGCGGCGGGACATCATCGGCGCGCAGTATAGATATGCGCCGGGACATCATCGGCGCGCGGCACATGTATGCTGCTGGATACCCCCTGCTACAATGTTTGCGATAATTCCACGTTTTCGTAAAATTATTTTTGACAAAATTGAATTTTCGCGGGACAAAGTAATTAGCCATGCTCGAAATGTGGAATTCGATTACTGCGGCGAAACATGCCGGACTCTGTGATAAATGCTCTGAATTAGTCAAGTTTACCATACGTTTGCCAGGTTGTAATCGTAACTTCGGAGTCGGGTGTTTATGGGCCTGTATGAGTAGTGTCCATCCAAAATGTATGCAACGAATAATTCATAAAAGAGATGTTGTACATTTCCTTTCTGAGGATAATTGGCTTACTAAAACATTTACAAATATATATGAAAGTAATTATGAAAATTATGATTGGAGATCATTTTCGGTTGAAAATTATGTAAAATTATTTGTAATCATGACACAGACTAGGTACTTTCATGCACCATGGGCTACGACTTTTATTCGCTTCTTATATGATCAACTTCATCCACCACATCATATTCTTGCAAATATAATTATAGAACTATGTAAATGCTGTTGTTTAACAATCAGGATTATGACATATTTAATAGAATTACCTGATGTATTGAGGTCACAGAACATGCAGTTAATTAGTTGTAAATTGTACGCTGAAGTTTCAGATATGCGTAAGTTTTATGACTCCGATTCAGAAATTGCCATATTCCATTTAATCACAAAAAATTATGATTTGCCCAATGAAATTTGGACCCTCACTGCATATTATACATTTACACCGAAATATCAACCTTTCATCTCCATATTATTTCATTCGAATAAGTCTTCGTTGATTGAAGATGACAACTGAATTTATTTCGGCACTTCATCGTAAAACATATAGAAATATTTTACTTTTGACTCTTTTTTCCGTTCGGCCATCTCTTTTTCCAAAAGCCGCATATATACTTTATTACAAATATCTTTGATAGCCATTTCCGCGCTCACCTTAATATTCAGTTCATTAACAATATTAATAATATCTCGTTTACTTCGGGTGTCACATGATGACCCACGTTCTAATGTGCGCGTGTCCCGGACACCGGCACGATCACGGTCGGCCCGCCGATATTTGAACTTGATGATATTGCCCGTTGGCTCAACATATCCAATAATTGGCGTTCCCTCGAGATATTGTGTGCGAATATTCAGGGATGTCTTAGAAACTTCTATCCATTTGGGATAATCACTTAGACGGACGGTGGTCTTAGTCAAATGACCTATGGGGACACCACGATTAATTTGCAGGGCGGGCACACCCTCGCCGTTTACTTTAATTATCTTCTTATTGGTGAATGTCTTGGCCGTCGACTTATATTTTATAACATCGCCGGCGTATATGATGCCGCCGAAGTCATCGAAAAATTCTAATATAATATCAAACATTTTCTCTTCTTCGGCGTTCTTCTTTAGGCCGCCAGGCGCACTGCCAATTTCGGCTGCTACATTATATTCTATCGCTTCGTCCAGGATACGTGATAGAAATTCGGCATTAAATGATAGCATTAAGTCGGGCATCGCTTCCCCGTGCAATATTCGCTGTTTAAAATTCTTTCTTTTGGCATCATATTGATAAGTTAACGCAGTGGTTGTAGTCCATTCGGCAAGTGGAATTATAATCCCCGCATGATCTGTCGCCGGCCGATTATAACTTTCAATATCTCGAATGACGTAAGGCTCACCAATATTTTCCATTTCTGTGTCGCCGATGTGGCCATCGGCTGGTTCCTCGACAGGAAATCTTATATAATATTCGCCTACTTGTTCGATGACATGTCGGCGGCCATTTATTAATATATATTTTTCATGAATATTACGTAGCATCTCAATAGCATTTGCGGATACATGATCGACAAAATGCTCACGGGTCATCATTTTATTCAGCGCGATGACAAAATTGCCTTCGGCAAACATCTTTGGATTAGTCTCTATTCCAAATGGAGGTTCTCTTATTGTCCGCCATAATTCATCATAAGTCCACACTGGAGTCTGCATGAATAAACGTTTAATCAAATATAATATGTTAGCAATCTCAATCTCATGATGACCATATGGATTGAATGTCCGTAAGTCAACATGTCGAGCGTCGATAAATGGCAGGTCAAATGCTGGTTCGAAATATAAGTTGCCGAGAGAATTCACTGGCTGGGTCTTTCGTGTGCCGGGAAAATATTTGGCCAAGAGTTCCGGCGGCATAATTCTGTCTCGGTGAATATTGGCGTCGACCGCATGGATGTGCATCTGCTTTTCTATTTCCTGAATATCTATATATTTCAACAACTTATCTAGGTATCTTTGCTCATCCGGCGACAACATTTTAGCGGGATTCTGCTTCTCCCATGATGTAACTAATATATATACAAATACTTTATGTAACTCCGGCGGCAACGCATCATGCGACTCTTTTCTGGAAACTCGGCCGAGAACTTGTAACAAACTTGAGATATCGACCGGCATGGCCACGACGAATAAATGTTGCACATATTTAATGTCGAAGCCCTCTTGAATCTTCTTGCTGCCGATGAAAATCTTGATATATGTACCATAAATATTATCAAGCGCATTGAATTTGTCCAGCGATTGTTGCCAGACTTTCTCGTCAACATCTGAATGCACAATAGCAAAGCGACATGGACGGTAATCATGCTTATCCGGCGGCTGATGTTTGCCCATCGGAGTGCCACAAATTGCACATAATGTATTATTAACCGGATTTGATATTTCATCAAGGATTCCATTGGCCATCATTAATTCCGCAATTAGCTTGACGCCGGACATGGCTACGCGCCGATGATATATCATTATTTTTTGCCCATATTGCTCTAGCGGCCGCTGTTTCTTGCCCCGCTTCCATGCATCGATCTGTTTCACAGCCAATACTTCCCAAATCTCTTTGATTAAACGATAATATTTGGCTGAATATTTAGCAATGTTATTTATATGTAAAAATGATCCGGTGATATTCCCTTTGACAACATCCGCGCCAAATTTACGCCGCTCGGCGGCCGATGCCTCCATAATCTTAATCTTCGTATCCGAACTTCTATATAATGGTGTCCCCGGCGCGGATGGATTGGGAAATACCATGTCATATATTGACGCCCCGTCTGGCGGTATCTTCAGCTCATTAATCGGCGTCAGTTCTCCAGATAATTTCATGTTTTTGGCGCCGGCTAATACATCATCGGCGGCATCATCATCGGCGGCATCATCATCGGCGGCATCATCATCGACATCAATAACACCGCCGAGAAAAGCAGTTGCCGCGTTGTGATGACGGTCCTGTGGACCTAACACCGCCGCTGCCGCTCCTAGTATACCCCCATCATCAATTATACCATACCCAACCCTGCCACATCCACAACCGCCAACTTTTTTCTGACATTCATCACATCCTCCTCCGTAACCATCGCATCCACATCCACAGCCGCCGATATGTCCACGACAATCGTCGCATCCGCCATCCTTGCTTTGACATTGGGTACATCCGCCATCCTTGCTTTGACATTGGGTACATCCGCCATCCTTACTTTGACATTGGGTACATCCGCCAATATCAGACTTTTCTTCTGAGGGGTCGGTTCCGCGGTCGAGAGATACTCCGGATTTATCATCACTTTGTTTACTAAATTCATATAACTGATTTTTGACTGATAGATTGCCGCCATCAACACAACTATTGACAAAACTATCGACAAACCCCCCTGCAATATCATCGGCGACATCGGCGTCAATGATATTTTCGCGTCGCTGATATCCTTCGCGCTGCAAAGTGATGAAGGCTTTGCGGTGGAGTTCACTGGCCGGACATCTAATAAACTTAAGATAAGGAATAGTAATTTTGCCTACGCGGATATCCTCGCCGACGAATATTCTCTCGGGGAAGTACTTAGGATTAACATCCTGGATGAATGATATGCGGCCTGTGATAAGGTGGCCAATTTTTTGTAATCCGGCCGGAGTGATTTTTCCGCCGGCGAATAATTCATCATGTTTCACGCGCATATTTTCGGGCAGGAGTAAATCCAATAAATCAACGACTTCTTGTGGCGAATTATTAATCGGTGTTGCAGTTAAGAATAATGCCTTGACACTCGGATGATAATTCAGAATATACTGTAGAGCAACGCCATAGTTATTCTTCATATTCATATTATATGTATTATGTATCTCATCGGCAATGATCAATGAGTCGCGGAATTGTTCCAACAGGGGAATGTTTACCTGAATCTTTCCGTCGCGAACATATTCATAGATGATATCTTCTAAAGTTTGTTTACTTGTTGGGTCGGACTTGACAGAATTTTCTAGATCTGTCAAATTAATATCACGCGAGATGAATAACATATTTACTAACTTTTTATATCCGATAAATTTGAAGAACCCTCCGCGCGACTTTGTTGTAATAGTCCTCTTTAATCTTTTCTTGTAATCATGATGACGCGCTATGTCTTCGGGGAACCCACTGCGGGCAATGCGCTCCAGTCGCCGCAACTCATCGCGCTCAGAATATGAAATATAACCGAATTCAGGATATTTTAATAAGTCGCGATAAAAGGCAGTCTTCGTCGGCGAATAACCTAGGACAAATACCGTCGGCGTTAATTTATTTAACTCATATACATCTATGGAACCAGTCGCCTGCATTTGAGTTCGCTTAAATTGGTAAATGCTCCGATAATTTTTTATATGCCCGAGTGCTATTAATATTGCCGCCAGTGTTTTCCCTGTCCCTGTGTCATACTTCAATAGAAATCGATTGACTTTTGTATCCGGATTCATATAATTGCGATCGAATTGCTGATATGAAGTTGACTCAAGCAGTTGCCCGCGATATGGATCTGGTACATCGCCGGATTTAAAGTCTCGCGCCGGATCATATCTGTATTGCATAAATTCTTTCCGATCTAAAATATCTATGAGATTTTTATTAGTATCTGGTATTGGATATGCCATCGGGGCCAAGCCAAACTATATATATAACAATTGAAAAACAAGAGAATATATCTTTGTAAGACACCGATGTCAAACAAAGAGGCGAGTAAATCAGTAAGACATTCTATTGGCATCGCGTGTATACGTGTCATCGATCACATACCGCAGATTCTATTGATTAATAAACGATATACATATGCCTATAGCGAATTCGTTCATGGGCGATATCCATACGATAAAAATTATGTTATGGAACTTTTCAACCGCATGACGAATGCGGAAAAAATATTAATATTAAGTTTGAATTTCGAGTTAATCTGGTACCACATTTGGTTGAATGCCCCTAAAATCACTAATTATATTCAGGCGAAAAACAGATTTGAGACATCATATCTGCAGGATGGGGGCAGTAAATTACGATATATTATCGCGAGATCGAAATCCATTAATACTCTGTGGCAGATTCCTAAGGGCCGTAAGCGGAGTAAGAATGAGACGGATTTATGTTGTGCCGTCCGCGAATTCAAAGAGGAAACCGGGATTGACAAAAAATCGTTTTATATGTTTCCGAATGCCAAATTCACATATTCATATGAAGACAATGGTATCAAATATATTAATACTTATTATGTTGCTTACACCCGAAATATATTTGAACCCCGGGTTTCCATGTATACGAGCGAGCAAATCGATGAGATTAATGATATCCGTTGGATGAACATCGATGAAATTCGGGTTGTCGATGTCGACGGACATATCACCCCAATTATCCGACGCATGTTTAAATTTATTAAACGGCGATTGAAGGATGTTGGACGATCTCCTAAATAATAAGGGGCATACACATTGTTCATTAATATTATTATTTTTTTTACTCGATGGATATAATGAATGAGTACACCAGGATTATTTACTTATTCTGCTAGAAATTGGTCTGTAACAGGCCGTTATAGTATATTACAGGATTCTGGACAAGGACACATAATAATTGGAGCCGGCCAAACCGCCTTGGCAACTTTACCAATTACTATTGTGCGATCACAAATTATTAATCGAGGAACCCGAATAAATAATATTGATATAAGTTATACCATAGTTAATCCTATCCAATCAATAATTTATACGCTTACACGTACTTTATACACTGTAGGAGGACAGTCTACGACAATTATACCCACCACAAGTATTGGTTTCGGGATATTGCCAGGGGATTATGTTGGTATAATATCTATAACTACTCCATCTTTTGATTCATCATCAGATAATGTACAATATAGATTATTAATATCATTTACAACAAGTGAGGCCGCATCGGTCATGCTTTTATCATCAACTGTTCACGCGGATCTTGCTGTTATTGATGATATACTTTTAACTAATACTCAAACAGTTCTCGGCTTAGATGCGGGTATTAATGTTATGGGGGCAACAAATATTGCTGCGTTCGGGTTTAACGCACTTAATGTCAATACGACTGGAACGGGGAATACTGCCATAGGCAACCAAGCACTGGAAAAAAATGTTATTGGTAATTTCCAAACGGCCATGGGATATCGGTCATTGGCCAATTCTTTAGCCAATGGTAACACCGCAGTTGGTTATGAAGCATTATTTAATAATACAACCGGCACTGGTAACACCGCAATCGGTGAAACTGCCGAGAGAGGTCAAACTACCGTAAATTTTAATACTGCAGTTGGTCAAAATGCATTATTTTCTAACATAACTTCAAATAATACTGCTGTTGGTGCATCAGCTATGCTCCAAAATACAACAGGCACCAATCAGGTTGCGGTGGGGATGCACGCGCTAATGAATAATACGACGGGGTCTCAAAATGTCGCGGTTGGTTGTCTATCCATGGAATCTAACGTAACTGGGGCGCGAAATACAACATTAGGATATAATACTTTACAAAATATTGTTGCTGCTAATGATAATGTTGCCATTGGCGATTCGGCCTTGGTACTCTCCACTGCATCCGACAATACCGCCGTTGGTTCATCGGCCATGGCACAGAATACCACAGGTACAAGAAATATTTCTGTTGGAAGTTCTTCCATGACCGCAAACACTACTGGTAATCGAAATACTTCGATGGGTTATCATGCTCTGCAAACCATTACAACAGCGAATGACAATGTTGCAATAGGTGACTCGGCCTTGGCACTTTCCACTGCATCCAACAATACAGCGGTGGGGGCAGCCGCGCTTAGTAGTAATGTAACCGGCACGGATAATACGGCCGTTGGAATGAACGCATTGACCACTGTTTCTTCCGGCGTGCGAAATACTGCACTTGGGAGGTCTGCTGCGGCTGTCACTACAGCTAATGATAACACTGCCATCGGTGCTTATGCACTTTTGGGAACGACAACAGGCACTCAAAATACTACAATCGGGGCGAATTCCTTGACTACAAATATTGTTGGAAATAATAATACGGCAGTTGGCTACCAGGCTTTAAATGCTTCTCTTACCGATAACAATACTGCAGTAGGAAATCAGGCATTATTGGTCAATTCCACCGGGGCATCTAATACTGCTGTTGGCGCCAATGCATTGGATTCAAATACTTCCGGCAATAATTTAGTGGCGGTTGGGTTTGGGGCACTGACGGCAAATACGATTGGCAATGATAATACTGTTGTCGGGAGAAACGCTGGTGCAACAATTACGTCGGGTTCACAAAATACTTGTGTTGGGCATGCTGCCGATGTTGCGGCCGGTGCAAACGCCAATAATATTGTCATAGGGCACGGCGTTGTGGCGCCGGCGGGTAGTAATCAAGTTGTTATTGGCAATTCATCACAAACTTTGATCAGATTTAATGGCGCGGCCGCGTCGTTGACGGATGCGGTTACGCTTCCCTCAGGTGGGCTTGCTCCCGCCCAACCTTTATTACCTGTTACATATTTGCGACTTACTATTGCCGGCACCGCTTATCGTATTGCGGCTTATACTTAACACA
>Ga0209542_10001925_pt1 | contig 47818 bp, 43 predicted proteins | sample RifCSPhighO2_01_FD_184028 | JGI IMG/M metagenome (GOLD analysis project Ga0209542, IMG submission 184028) | Soil microbial communities from Rifle, Colorado - Rifle CSP2_plank highO2_0.1 (SPAdes) (version 2) | ecosystem: Environmental > Terrestrial > Deep subsurface > Rock core/Sediment ...
CCGAATCGGTCGGGCAAAAATCGGAAAGTTTGATAGTGGTGCGGGATACAGGGGTCGAACCTGTGACCTTCGCTGTGTAAAAGCGCTGCTCGTACCAACTGAGCTAATCCCGCATGTCTTATTTATATACTAAAAAGTAATACATTTCAAATAACTGACACACACAAATAATCCGCGACTGCGTGATATCTGTGTAGGTTGAATTTTGGTCTAGAAAAATCTCCGCCAATAGTGTATCATTCTCAAAATGCAGGAAAATAATAAAGCGGAAAACAAAATACCAAATTGTGTTGGCATTATTATGGATGGCAATAGGCGATGGGCCAAAGGAAAGGGGCAGATGGCCTTCTTGGGGCATAAGGCAGGAGGGGAAACTTTAAAAAAAGTCGTCAAGTTTGCCCAAGAGGCCGGAGTAAAACACATAATATTTTTCACATTTTCGACCGAAAACTGGAATCGTTCTTTAGATGAAGTTTCATATCTTCTAAATCTCATAGGTGATTTTTTGGCAAAAGAATTAGAATATTTTAATGAAGAGGGGGGTGTACTGCATTGCGTGGGCGATTTATCAAGGTTTAATGTCAGTTTACAAAAAACTTTAAAGGAAGCGGAAGAAAAAACAAGGAACAATACTGGGATTCATGTTTATTTTGCTCTAAACTATGGTGGACGAGCCGAAATACTTTCTGCAGTCAAAAAAATTGTCCAGGAACATAAGGCGCAAGCTACGACAGAGGAAATTAGTGAACAATATTTTGCAAAACATTTGCAGACGGGAGATATGCCCGACCCAGATATTATTATTCGTACATCAGGAGAAATGAGACTTTCTGGTTTTTTGCCGTGGCAGGGAGTTTACAGTGAACTTTTTTTCACAAAAACTCTCTGGCCTGATTTTTCAGAAGAAGAGTTTTTGAAAATTCTCGATGAGTATAGTAATCGTGAAAGAAGAATTGGTAAGTAATTTTTTAAACACAAATCTCTTTCTCACCATAACCTTTTTGGAGCACGCATAATTTCTGGGCTAGAAATTTGCTCACTCTCGCGCCGTCGCGCTCCGAGAGTCTCCAAAAAGATTATGGATGAGACGAGATTTGTTTGATGTTATAATTTATACAATGAACATAGATATTTTATATGAAGACAAAGATATAATGGCCATAAACAAGCCGTCTGGCTTGGTTGTACACGGTGATGGTCGAACAAAAGAGCCAACACTAACCGATTGGATTTTAAAAAAATATCCTAAAATAAAAAATGTCGGGGAGTCAGGACGTGATTCTAGTGATGGGGAAATTGATCGATCGGGCATTGTGCATCGGCTAGACAGGGAAACATCGGGAGTAATGCTTGTCGCCAAAAATCAAAAATCTTTCGAAAATCTAAAAAAGCAATTTCAGGAACACAAAATCAAAAAAATATATCATTGTTTCGTTTTCGGAGAGATGAAGGCTAAACCATCCGACCGCAAAGCGGTTCAGGATGGTCGCCCGACCCAGACAGAGTCTGGGTTTAGGGGAACAATAGACAGGCCTATTGGCAGAAGTGCTAAAGATTTTCGTTTGAAATCAGCCCAGCGTGGAGCAAAAGGTGAAATGAGAGAGGCAGTGACGGATTACAAAGTTTTATCCCGTGGAAAAGGATATTCGTTTGTCGAAGTTATGCCCAAGACGGGAAGAACTCATCAAATTCGTGTTCACTTCAAAGCTATAAATTATCCTCTTGTCGCTGACTCACTCTATGCACCAAATAGAGAAAATTCACTGGGATTTCAGAGAACAGCCTTACACTCCTACCAAATTACTTTTGCTGATTTGAAAGGTAAATCTCATACATTAACGGCACCATACCCAGAAGATTTCGAGAAAGGATTAAAGTTGCAAAACTGATAATCCTGTGCTAGGTTTGTAGCAACTCATGACAGTCCAATCCCCAGTAAAAATAGCCGACAGAAAAGCACTCGATATTAAAAGTGGCGACTCTGTCCGTGTCTGGCAGAAGATTGTGGAGAAAGGCAAGACGCGCTTACAGGCTTTTGAAGGACTAATTATTGCTGTAAAACATGGCAAAGAAGCGGGAGCGACTTTTACAGTCAGGCGAGTGGCAAGTGGAGTGGGGGTGGAGAAAATATTTCCGCTTTACTCTCCCATGATTGATTCTGTTGAAACATTGAAACGCTCAAAAGTCAGACGAGCAAAGCTGTATCACATACGCGACAAAGCGGCCAAAGAAATTAGACGCCAAATGCGAAACATCCGCGCCCTGCCTGATAATACTCCAAGTGTTGATGAAGAAGTGACAGAAACTTCTGTAGAGTAAAAGTGTATAATAAATAAATGCTCGGGTGCTGTAATAGTAGCCAGGCACGCTTGAGGTGCGTGTGTCGTAAGACGTGGAGGTGCGATTCCTCTCCCGAGCACAAAGATCTAAATCGCAATTTATTTCTTTGAATTAATGGTGGCTATCGTTCAACGGTTAGGACTTTGCTTTGTGGAAGCAAAAATGAGAGTTCGATTCTCTCTAGCCACCCCAAAATTTATAAACAATCATGATCGTATTTGGTGTAACAGGTCATCCATCATCGGGCAAAGATACAGTAGGGGAGCATTTGGCTTCGCTTGGTTTTTTCCATATTGCCACTGCGGATTTGATACGAGCAGAGATGAGAGAAAGGGGCATTCCTGTAGACAGAGCTCATACAAGCGTATTTGCTATTGAGTGTCGGAAAGAGAGGGGGTCTGATTATCTTGCTTTGATTTCTGCAAAGAAAATTATGGATGGCAATGTTTCGAAGAGCGTTGTTTCAGGATTACGAAATACAGCTGAGGTGGAGGCTTTAAAAAAAGCCTTTGGTAAAAATTTTGTAATGATTGCGGTCGAAGCACCTATAGAAACGCGATATTCTTGGGTAGTCGGAAGAAAAAGAGAGGGAGACAGTATTTCTTTTGAGCAGTTTAAAGCCGAGGAAGAAAAAGAGAGAAGTGGGGATAAAAACACGCATCAAGTAGATGCTGTTATCGCTATGGCCGACAAAGTTATTTTAAATAATGGTACGAGAGATGAGTTTTTGAAAAAGGTTGAGAGTTTAGTCAAAGATTTGGTATAATTAATCCGCACACTAACTTTGGCATTGTGTTTTGTATAAAAAACACAGGTGTGAACGATGTCAAAGTTAGTGTGCGGATAAACCTATGGCAGATTATTCTGTGCATCTTGAAAGCAAAAAATACCAGACGAAATATCGGGCTGAGTTTATTACTATTACAACGGATGTCGAGGAGGCTATAAAAAACTCTGGAGTCAAAAGAGGTAGCATCGTAGTGCAAACACATCACACGACTTGTGGTATTTGGGTCAATGAAAACGAGAAAAATCTGATTGGCCCGTCGGAGACTCTGGGTTACGAATCTGACATGCGCAAAGTTTTGGATAATTTTGCTCACCCCATGCACGATTATGGTCACAACGATATAAACCATGCACAAAATCCTAAAGGCAAACGCGACACACACCTATGCGAGCCGGATGAAAACGGAGTGATAAACGAGTGCATAAATGGCCATGCACATGCCCAAGCCCTTATGATTCATCCGTCGATTTCGCTTATTGTCGAAGATGGTAAGATTTTTAAGGGAAGGTGGCAGGAGATAATGTTAGTTGAGCTTGATCACGATAGGGAAAGACAGGTTTCTTTTTTGGTTAGTGGAATAAAATAATGCAAAACCTAATTACGGAAAAATCAGTAGACTACGAACTTTTGGACAGCGGTGACGGCCAAAAACTTGAAAGATATGGAAAAATAATCCTCTCTCGCCCGGATCCACAAGCTCTGTGGCCCAAATCTTTGCCCGAAGCGGAGTGGAAAAAGTCGGATGCTGTTTTTACTCGTGTTGGAAATAGCGGTAAGTGGCTAAAACCGCAAAGCGGTTCGCCCGATCAGAGCAAAAGCTCTGATTTAGGGAAAATGGAACCTTGGGTTGTGACTCTGGAAGGGCTAACTTTTAATCTGGAACTTTTACCTTCAAAACACTTAGGACTTTTTCCAGAACAGTCTGCACAATGGAAATGGCTTGCAAATAAAATTTCCAATTTCAAATTTCCAATTTCAAACCAAAATCAAAAAATCAAAGTACTAAATCTTTTTGGATATACAGGAGGAGCTAGTCTCGCTTGTGCTAAAGCTGGTGCTTCCGTATGTCATGTTGATGCCTCCAAATTTGCAGTTGATCTGGCAAACAAAAACATGAAAGTTTCCCTAAATCAGAGCTCTAGCTCTGATCGGGCGAGCACCGAAGGTGCTTTAGCTGGTCTTTCTCTAAGCCCCATCAGATTTATTGTCGATGATGTACGCAAGTTTGTGGAAAGGGAAATAAAGAGAGGGAATAAATACGATATTATTTTGATGGACCCGCCTGTTTATGGTAAGGGCGCTAAAGGAGAAACTTGGAAAATCGAGGAGGATTTGATGCCGCTTTTGTCTCGAATAAAAAACATACTTTCTCCAACCCCCCTTGCTATTGTTTTAAACGGCTATGCCTCAGGATACTCCGCTACGACTTATGCTCAGATGTTAGAGTCTGTAACCTCTGGATTAAAAGGCCAAGTATCTAGTGGTGAACTAACTATACAAGAGTCGTCTGGGGGTCGACTCTTGCCTTGCGGAATTTTTACTAGATGGGAAAACTAGAGAGCGCTGGGTGTATTGCTGGATATACTGGCACGAAAATATTTTTGGCGAATTATGATGCCGATTATTAGCCACATGCCTCCCACGATAAATCCTGCCAAGACATCACTCAAGTAGTGTTCTCCAAGATAGAGACGAGAAAATCCTACGAGTAGAACTAAGAGTGTGGCGGAAAATATTACGGCGCTTTTTTGGTTTTTCTCGCTTGTCTGTTTTATAAGATAGTAGGCAACAAATCCAAAAAAGGCTAGAGCGATTGCGGCATGAGCGCTTGGGAAGGATTTTGAAGTCTCCAAATAATAAGCCATGTCGGCACTCGGACGAGCCCTGTTCACAAATATTTTTATAAAATAAACACTAGCGTCGGTCGCCAGAAAGACGAAAAGGCATGAGTAAAGATAGCCCATTTCTTTTTTTAAGTATAAATAGGCGAGAAGAATAATCAGCATAATTCCGATGACCATTTGTTCGCCAAAATATGTAATAAAATAAAAAGCTTTAGTCAGAAGTGGCGTACGATGCAGTAAGAGAAACCGAATGACAACGTCATCTATCCTTGTAACTAGTCCGAAGTAAAAACTCATATTGGAATATTAGCATATATGGGGGTTTGTGTTAAAATGTCAGAATTATAAACTAACTACATCCGCACACTAACTTTGGTATTGTCTCTATGTTGCTAAATATATAGTTGCACAGAAATAATATTTTCTTTAGAGTAAGATAATAAAGCTAATTTTGGAGACGATGCAACGATACCAGAGTTAGTGTGCGGATAAAAAACCATGGTCCCGTTAGAGGCCGCGGTCGCTTGTGGTTAGGTTGTTAAGTGTTAGAATAGATAAGAATTATTAACATAATCAATAGATGGTGGGGAAGTGGAAGACCGCGACCTGCCTCTAACGGGATGGATCAAATCTCTCAAACGCCAGAAAAAGCCAAATTATTTAAGGCGCTGTTTGTCGTTTTCGTCTTGTTAGCGGTATTTCTTGGAGCGGAGACACTGAACGCTATAAAAGAATATTCGCACATAGGCACAGTTCCAACCTCAACAAATGCCATCTCTGTTTCTGGCACAGGCGAAGTCTTTGCCGTTCCTGATATAGCCACATTTTCTTTTTCTGTTGTTGAAAGTGGCAAGACTGTAAAAGAAGCGCAGGATAAGGCCAGTGTAAAAATCAACGCCGCCATAGATGCGGTAAAGAAAATGGGTGTAGCCGAAAAAGATATAAAGACTACGGGATATTATTCAAATCCAAAATACGATTATACAACCTACCCATGCGCAGAGCCCATGATGATGAACTCTGGTGGAAGTAGTGTTTCGAATATTGCCTATCCATGTAGATCAGGAAAGCAGGTTCTCACTGGATATGAAGTTAGTCAAAGCATATCTGTAAAGGTCAGAAAAACTGATGATGCAGGTGCGATTTTGACAAAAGTTGGAGGGCTAGGTGTGCAAAACATAAGCGGACTTGATTTTGTCATTGATAATATTGATGCTGTGCAGGCAGAGGCCAGAGACAAAGCAATCCAAGACGCAAAGGCAAAAGCACAGGTTCTGGCAAAATCCCTTGGTGTTAAATTAAGCAAAATAGTCAGTTTCAGTGAGGGTGGCAACCAGCCGATTTATTATGCGATGGAGACAAAGGGAATGATGGGTGCGAGTGCTGCTCCAATACCGCAAATTCCGACAGGGGAGAATAAGGTTACCTCGAACGTCACTATTACATATGAAATCCAGTAGAATTGACTTTATAGTTTGAAAGAGTATTATAGTAGACGACCCCCCGAGGGGTTTTTTACTACCGACGTAGAGCGAGAGAAATGAAAATATTTGTATTTTTCATTTCCGAGCCGAGGAGAGTAGTATGGATATTATATTAGAAGTAAAGTTTAATAAGTAGAATTTAAACTTATAGAACTTATTAACCTTATATACCTTATCAAACTATTATGTCTCTCATCACTTACTTAAAAGATACACAAGGGGAGTTGAAGCATGTTTCATGGCCGACTAGATCTCAGGCCATCGCTTTCACTATAGTGGTTATCGTTATTTCAGTATTTGTTTCTTTTTTCTTGGGATTTTTTGATTATATATTTAAGTTAGTTTTAACAAAGTTTATTTTATAAATTAAAGAACGAAGTGATTATAATTTATAAAACCCTAGTGAAATGACTTTTACAAAGTAAAAGTCAAAATCTGCAAGATTTTATTTCACAGGGTGGTGATTTTCAAAAACTCACTATCGTTCGTTAAGAAAATCAACCATGTCAAAACAGCAAGTACATAGCGAGAGAAATTGGTACGTCATTCACACGTATGCCGGTTATGAAAATGCGGTGATGAGAAATCTGAAACAGCGTATTGAGTCTCTGGGGATGGAAGATAAAATTTTCAATGTCATAGTTCCGACCGAAAAGAAAATAAAAATCAAAGGCGGCAAAAGAGTTGAAGAGGAGGAAAAGATATACCCCGGATATATTTTAGTGGACATGATAGTGACCGAGGATTCTTGGTTTGTTGTGCGAAATACTCCTCGCGTTACTGGTTTCGTTGGCTCTGGTATTTATCCTGTGCCAATAAATCCAAAAGAAGTGGAGGATCTTTTTTCTCGTATGAACACGGGTACAGCCAAGCACAAAATCGACCTTTCCATAAACGACGCGGTTATTATCGTAGATGGTCCTTTCAAAGATCTCGATGGTAAAGTAAACGAGGTGGATGAAGAGAGGGGCAAAGTCAAAGTTCTGGTGGCAATGTTTGGCAGAGAGACTCCTGTTGAATTAGATTTTCTTCAAGTGAAGAAAATCTAATTCAACTAGTTGGGAAGGTGATAAGGTAATAAGTTTAATAAGGTAAAATGCCAACAGGATTAGAAAATTTGAAAATTTATCAGATGGCCGAGGCTCTTGAAATTGATGTTTATAAAGTTATCAAAGATTTTCCCAAAGAAGAAAAATATGGAAGCGCTGATCAAATAAAAAGGTTGTCAGCTGCTGTTGCAAACAATATTGCCGAGGGTTATACCAGACATAGTTATGCTGAGAAAACTCGATATATGTATATTGCAAAGGGGGAAGCAGAAGAAACTAAAAGAAATTTAATTCGATCCGCCAAAAAGGAATTCATAGTAGATAGTGTTGCAAATGACCTGGCAAACAGGTATACTAGCCTTCTTAAAGCAATAAGCGGATATATAAGATTTATAAAGGAAAAATCAGCTATTTAACTTATTAAACTTATCACCCTATCTAACTTATTAAACTAAATATGGCCAAGAAAGTCACAAAAAAACTAAAGCTGGTTATACAAGGCGGGGCGGCGACTCCAGCAGGGAAAACAGGTCCAGCACTCGGTCAGGCAGGGGTTAACATTGGCGAATTCGTCAAGCAGTTTAACGATGCCACAAAGGATATGAAGGGAGACGTGGTACCTGTTGAGATTTCCGTTTACGAAGACAGAACGTTTTCTTTTGTGGTAAAAACTCCACCAGCATCATCTCTTATTCTCAAAGCTATCGGCAAGGAAAAAGGCTCAGGTAAAAACACGGTTTCAAAAGTTGGCACACTTTCACGAGCTCAATTAAAAGAAATCGCAGAAAAGAAAATGAAGGATTTAAACGCAAACGATATAGAGGCGGCGATGAAGATTATAGCTGGATCGGCTCGCTCAATGGGTGTGGATGTGAAATAAGATTAATTCATTTTTATAAAAGAAGACCCCGTCGCTCCGAAAGGAACGGCGGGGTTGATTGTTGCCACTAGGTCATGGGAAGAACGATCTGCCCGCCCGCAATCTCTCGGTCTTTGTAGAGGCGGGGGAGCATCAGGGACGGATTCCAGTTCGCTTTGATTGTGTCGAGATCCTGACTTGCTTGGTACTTGCCATCGCTCGCGTAGTCTTTCTCGACGATCGGTCCGGTTTCGAAGAAAATAATCTGGGCAATTCGCCGACCGACAACAAGAGGAATGATGTAATTTCTCGAGTTGTTGGTGATCTCCATCGTCCAGCGGTTGATGAACCCGACATCACCCCAACCGGCGCACTTACAGACCTCGATGAAGTTACGGCCCATAGAAGAGCGAGCTTTCATCATGGTAGTAATGTGATTTTTGCCACCGATGAACTCTTCGGTGTGAGCGAGTATCGTCTCGCCCGGTCGGAGCATGATCAGTTTGTCTTCTCGACCTATTCCGTTGTCCCAGTCGAAGTTGTACTTCTGAAGGGCTTCTTCGGCAAGCACAGCTTCTTCTACCTTGTCGGCACCCCAGACATGTTCCATGTGGTCTTGTGCCCAGATGTTGTACAGGCTGTGGTTGTACTTCGTCGGCTGTTCGCGGAAGAAGTATTGTCCCAGAGAGACATCGTAGCTTGAGGTAGCCAGATGTTTTCTCCGGAACGGGTCAATGACGATGTCGCCTCGCTCCATCTGCTCAAGAATTCTCCTGTCACTCAGGGCCATGCTGCTCTCCTTTCCGTTTGCCATTATTGTCTATAATATATTTAAAAGCAAATAGATTTAACTTTACTTTCTATACTTTGGTTGTTAAGGTGGGGACAGGAACAGTACCTTTTAGGCATTCAATTAGAAGGAGCTTGTATGTCAAACCGAGTGAATATCTCTGCCAATGTCGTGGCGGACAGCGTTCATGACCGCAGCCGTCTGACGACATTCGAGGTGACATTCCCTAGGTTTATCTTAGCGGAATTCAACACTCATCGAATGCTCAGTCGCAATTCGGCCAGTTCAAGGGCGATACCCGTCTGGAAGCGTTTGTCTGATATCGTTCTCTATCCGTTCATTCCGCTTCAGTTCGGCAAGAACAAGGCCGGCATGCAATCGGCGGAAGATATCTCGCAGGAAGATACCGACGCCGCCTGTACGAACTGGCTTGTCGGGCGTGACGTGGCGGTGATCCAGGCTTTCATGCTGGCTGGTGGTGAAAACCAAATCATGAAGGACTCGAAAGGTGATGTACGCGCGGTAACGGTCTGCGATGCGGTCAAGCAATTAATGGCGCAGTACTCGGATGTTGTCGGGAAGATGATTCCTCTCAACGCTGGGGTTCACAAGCAACACGCCAACCGAGTTCTCGAGCCATACGCTTGGCATACAGTCATCGTGACTGGTACGCACTGGCGTAACTTCTACGGGCTTCGCGCTTCGACGATGGCGCAGCCTGAGATCGATAGTGTTGCCATCGAAATGGCACGGGCACATTCAGCAAGTATTCCAGAGGTGCTTGAACACGGAGAGTGGCACCTGCCCTATGTCTTTCCCGAGGACAAGCAGGAGATCGAAAACAACAAGACGCTTGCTCGAATCTCGTCGGCGCGGTGTGCTAGAGTGAGCTATCTCACTCATGATGGCAAAAGAAGCATCGACGCCGATCTGAAAATGGTTGACGGGCTTCAGTCGAATGGGCACGTTTCACCCTTCGAGCATCCCGCTACCACTCACGACACCACTGGTGCCTACTTCGGGAACTTCAACGGCAACTTCTCACCCAAGTGGATGCAGTACCGGAAGATGCTGGAGAATGAGCATGATTTCACCAAACTCACTCCGACGGACTCACTGCTTCTCGGGATGAAGGGTGATCAGAAGTTGGTGGACTTCGTGCTTTCTTTGCCGGATTGAACCGGCGTTCTGGGCGGGGATCTATATCCCCGCCCTTTACTTATTTAGGTTCTCATACTAATCTTTCAAATGGAGGTGTCGATGAAACAAGGAAAATTCATCATCGTCGAAGGTGGTGACGGAGCGGGGAAAACCACTTTCGTCAACACTCTAAGGGAGAACCAACCCCTGTTCGTCTACTCGCGTGAGCCTGGTGGACAGGGCTTCAGTCAGAAAATCAGGGAACTGGTTCTGTCTGACGAAGCCAAGGACGCCGATCATTTGGCAATGTTCTGTCTTTTCTGGGCGTCGCGCGCTCAGAATATTTCCTCAATTGTCATTCCTGCTCTGAATGCGGGAAAGGTTGTGGTTTCTGATCGGTTTGATGCATCGACCTATGCATTTCAAATCGGCAAGAACCCAAACCTCGAAGACTTGTTTTGGCAGACGCGCGCTACTTGTCTTCAGGGAATCGAACCGGTCTATCTGGACTTTCGAGTCTCGGTTGAGGAAGCAGAACGGCGAATGAATGATCGGGGAGAGAAGAATCACTTCGATCGACGCAGTTCAGAGGAGCGTCGTCAAACTCGGTCTTTCTACGACAAGTTTTTTTCCAAAGACGGGGTCAAGTCCATCAGGGTAAATGCGAATCTCAGCATGGATCGAATGCTCTCGCGGGCAATGGGTGCTCTCGAAAGTGCTCTCGGCATGTAAAAGACGCGGCGGCTAATACAGCGCCGCGTTTTCGTTTGTCTTTTGTCGTGTTATGATTTGAAATAATGAAAGAGGAATTAGAAAAAGAAATTTCGGCTATTTTGGAAAGTTTTGGGGTAAAAGATCTAAAGGTATCTTTTGACTATCCCACTCGGATAGATTTTGGTGATTTGTCTACAAATGCGGCTATGGCTTATGCAAAAGAGCTCGGCAAAAAACCTCTTGATTTGGCTAACGAAATCAAGAACAAACTTTTCCACACGGCGTGTGGAAAAGTTATGAGGATTGAAGTGGTTGGTGGATTTATAAACTTCTTTTTTAATAAGGAATATTTTGCTGAAAAAGTTAAAGAGATTTTGGATAAAGGTCCATCCTTCGCTAAAAGCTATGGCTTGGCAAAGCAGAAAATAATTATTGAGTACACAGTGACCAATGTTCTGAAGCCCATGCACATCGGTCATCTCATGGGCAATGTTATCGGGGAATCTCTTTCTCGGATTTTTGAATATAGTGGTGCGGAAATAAAACGCAATAATTATCAAGGAGATTCCGGTTTGCATGTTGCCAAAGCGGTTTGGGGAATTATGAAACTGGGTGGGATCATAGATGGAAATCTATCAGAGAAAACGAACTACATAGGAAATTCCTATGTACTTGGGACGAATTCGTATGAGGATGATCCGAAATCTGCGGAGGAAATAAAAGAAATAAACAAAAAATTGTTTGAAAAAAGTGACAAGGAGCTTGTGGTTTTGTATGAATGGGGTAGGAAAATATCACTCGATCATTTCGAGGAATTGTACAAAAAGCTTGGAACAAAGTTTGACTTTTATTTTTTTGAAAGTGAAGTGGCGGATGATGCTTTGAGGATTGTGCGAGAGTTTATAAAAAAAGGAGTGTTTGAAGAAAGTGAGGGGGCGGTGGTTTTTCATGGAGAGAAATATGACCCAAAGCTTCATACGAGAGTTTTTATAAACAGTCAGGGTATTCCAATGTATGAGGCTAAAGATATTGCTCATGCAATTAGGAAATATGACCAATATAAATTCGATAAATCAATAATTATTACAGCAAATGAGCAGAATGAGTATTTCAAGGTTGTTCTACGGGCACTACAAGAAATAAGATCTGATATCGCTGAAAAAACACAACATCTCTCTCACGGTTTACTAAAATTACCTAGCGGTAAGATGTCATCTCGCAAAGGTAATACTATTACGGGAGAAGAATTAATAGGTCAAGTTGAGAAAAAAGTTTTAGAAAAAATGAATAGCAGAGAAGACATGTCAAGGACTGTCCTTGACATGGAAAATGTGGCGGAGATTGTGGCTATCGGGGCTATAAAATACTCGATTCTTCGACAAGCCATTGGCGGGGATATTATTTTTGATTTTGAAAAGTCGATTTCGTTTGAGGGTGACTCTGGTCCATATTTGCAGTATGCATGCGTTCGAGCAAAATCCGTTTTGCAAAAAGCCGAAAAGCTCGACTTGGGAGTCCGACTCCCAAGTGGGTGGGAGACTACAAATCTGGAAAGGTTGCTTGAAAGATTTCCAAGTGTTGTGGAGAGGGCGGGGGGTGAGTATGCCCCGCATTATATAGTGACATACCTGATTGAACTAGCGGGGGAGTTTAATTCATTTTATACATCACACAAAATAATTGACCAATCTGATCCGACTTCTCCATATCGGTTAGCCCTAACCCAAGCCTTTGTTTTTGTTATGACATCTGGTTTAGATTTGTTGGGGATTAAAGTGCCCGAAAAGATGTAACTTGTTTGTAAATGTGGATTCTGTTAGTATTAAATAATAAGCAATCGGGGTCTAATCAACCACGGCTTCGGGAAGAAATTCAAAGTAGAACCCGACGGGTAAGCCCGTTAAAGCTGTAACAAGTCCCTCCCCAGATTTCAGAAATATGGGGAGGGAGAAACAAGGTGGTACCACGATAAAAAATCGTCCTTGAATAGCAAAATATTTGCTATGCAAGGACGGTTTTTTAAATTTTCAATTTCTAATTTTCAATTTTCAAATGACAGAAAAAGAAATACAAACAAAATCAGATGTTGCTTTAAGAGAAGAAAAAATCCTAGAATTTTGGAATAAAAACGATATTTTCAAAAAGTCGGTGGAAAAACCTGCGCCAAAAGGCGAGTTTACTTTCTATGATGGACCGCCGTTTGCCACAGGGCTTCCTCACAACGGTACTATGCTCGGCTCGGTGGCCAAAGATTTGATTCCTCGATACAAAACCATGCAGGGGTATAGTGTGCGTCGTCGTTGGGGTTGGGACTGTCATGGTCTGCCGATAGAAAATCTCGTAGAAAAAAAACTTGGGCTGAAACATAAGAAAGATATTGAGGAGTTGGGAATTGAGAGATTCAATGAAGAATGCCGAAGCCAAGTCTTGACATATGTTCACGATTGGAAAAAATATGTGGAAAGGATAGGTCGGTGGGTTGATTTTGACAACTCCTACAAGACCATGGACGCCAGTTACACAGAAAGTGTATGGTGGGCTCTGTCAGAAATAAATAAAAAAGGAATGCTTTACGAGGGTCGCAAGGTGCTTTTGTATTGTCCGAGATGCGAAACTCCTTTGGCAAAAGCTGAAATTGCCATGGACAACTCCTACAAGGATGTGACGGAGGAAGCGATGACAATAAAGTTAAAAGTTAAAAGTGACCTGCCTACCGGTCAGGCAGGAAAGTTAAAAGTTAGGGAGCCCCAAACTTATTTTCTGGCATGGACTACGACACCTTGGACTTTGCCTGGAAATGTCGCTCTTGCCGTACATCCTGATTTAGATTATGTAGTTATAGAAAAAAAGGATATGGGAGTTGGTGATTTGGTCCGTTTTATTCTGGCAAAAGATAGGCTGGAGGCGGTTTTTGGAAAAGATGAATACAAAATAGTCGAAGAGAAAAAGGGTAAAGATTTAGTTGGACTTGAATACGAGCCTTTGTATGAAATTGAAGCGGTAAAAAATTCTGGTAAGAAGGCATGGTATGTCGCTGCGGCGGATTTTGTAAATACAGAAGAGGGAACAGGCATTGTTCATACTGCTGTTATATATGGTGAAGATGATTATCAACTAGGGCAGAAGATTGATTTACCTATGATTCCGCTTTTACTACCAAACGGACACTTCAACGATCTTGCTCCAGAGTTTATTCGGGGGGTATATTTGAAGAAAGCCGAGAAAGCTATAAAAGAGGATTTGGAGAAGAGGGGACTTTTGTTTGAAAAGTCCATGAACACCCACTCCTATCCCCACTGTTATAGATGTGATACGCCTCTAATATACAACGCTCTTTCGTCTTGGTTTATTGATGTCCAGAAAATAAAAAAACAACTGATCGATTCTAATGAAAATATAAACTGGATACCTGCGCATTTGAAACATGGCCGTGTTTTGGATATTTTGGAAAACGCTCCCGACTGGGCTATAAGCCGAAACCGTTTCTGGGCATCGCCCTTGCCAATTTGGACCCCGAGTACCAGAGCAAAGCTCGGTACGGGGCAAGAGTCTTCTGGTAGACACATCGTGATTGGCAGTATTGAAGAGCTGAAAAAATACATCAAAAAATCCGGAAATAAATATTTTGTTATGCGTCATGGAGAGGCGGAGCATAATGTTTTAGATATTTGTAGTAGCAATCCAGATAATCCGCACCATCTGACAGAAAAAGGCAAAAAACAAGTAGATGCGACAGTGGACGAGCTAAAGAAAAAAGATATTTCAGTTATATATTGTTCACCATTTATCAGAAGTCGTGAGACCGTTAAAATCGTATGTGAAAAACTTGGAATTTCAATCGACAAGGTTATTTTCGATGATCGAATTCGAGAGTATAATTTCGGGCAGTTTAATCTGAAACCATTTAATGAATATTTGGCATATCGCTCTAGCCAAAAAGATGATATGGATTTAGAAATGCCAGAAGGTGAGAGTCTTCAGGATGCAAAAAACCGTTTTGGGGCGTTTTTCAAAGAACTTGATTCAAAATATGAAAATACAAGTGTTTTGGTTGTCACCCACGGCATCGCCTTCGAAGTTATCCCAACTTTTGTAGATGGTCTTGATTCAAATGCTTCTCGCGAGTTTATCCGCTCAAAGTTCAAATCTGCCGGGGCGGGGGTCTTGAAAGAGTTTGCTATTTCTCCACTTCCTTTAAACAGAAATTTTGAACTAGATCTCCATCGACCATATATTGACGATGTTGAGTTGGTTGATGAAACAGGAAAATCTCTGAAAAGAGTTCCAGAAGTAATAGACTGCTGGGTTGAGTCGGGGTCCATGCCTTTTGCCGAGTACAACTATCCCTTCGCCAACAAGGCCGAGTTTGAAAAAAGAACTCCGGGTGATTTTGTAGCCGAATACATTCCGCAAACTCGGACATGGTTTTACTATATGAACGTTATTGCCAACGCACTTTTTGGTCACGAGTCTTTTAAAAACGTCGTTACTACGGGAAATGTTTTGGCGGTTGATGGTAGTAAAATGAGTAAGTCAAAAGGTAACTACACAGATCCGCTTTTACTCATGGACCGCTTCGGCGCTGATGCGCTGCGATACTACCTCATGACATCTGTCGTTATGCAAGCCGAAGACGTGCTTTTTAAAGATGATGATGTTAAAGAGATCCACCAGAGAATGATAAATATTTTGAGAAATGTTGTGACGTTTTATGAAACTTACAGGACTGGACCAAGTGTTGCCAAGAAATCAGAAAAAAATATTTTAGATAAATGGATTAGTTCTCGCTTATCGGAACTTCACAGAGAAGTGACAGAGAGTCTGGACAAATATGACACGGTCCACGCCGGTCGACCTATAAGGGCCTTTGTAGACGATCTGTCGACGTGGTATTTGCGAAGATCAAGAGATAGATTCAAATCTGAGGACAAATCGTCTGTTGAGGCTTTCCAACATTTGGCTTTTATTCTACTTGAACTTTCTAAAGTAATCGCCCCCTTCATGCCTTTTGTGGCCGAAGAAATATATCAGAAAGTGACGGGTGACAATACAAAAAGCGTTCACATGGAATCTTGGCCAGAAGCAAAAGACAATGATAAAAATTCGGAACTGATAGAGATGATGAAACAAGTTCGTGAAATAGTTTCCTCCGCCCTCGAACTCCGTCAGAAGGCGGGAATAAAAGTTCGCCAGCCATTAGGCAGATTGAAGATTAAAGATTTAGGATTTAAGAATAATGTTGAGCTGGCTGATCTCATAAAAAATGAACTAAATGTAAAAGAAGTGGTTTTTGATGAGACGCTTGAAAATGATGTCGAGCTGGATACGGAGATAACTCCGGAATTAAAAAATGAAGGTGTTGCTCGAGATATTATTCGTGGTATTCAGGATGCTAGAAAGGAACAAGAACTAAACCCGAATGAGAAAATAAAACTTGTTGTTCATGTAAATTCGGATCTGAAAAAGGTCATCGAATCTTTTGAGGACATGATAAAACTCCCTACACAGGTGGAGGAGATAAAGTATTCGAGCGAACGACAAACGCACGAGATTTTGCTCGGAGGAGAGAATGAAATGACGATAAGTATAGTCAAATAATTTTCAATTTACAATTCTCAATTTTCCTGCCTACCGCAGGCAGACATTGAATTTTCAATGAATTAATTTTCAAATTGATCATTGGAACATTGAGAATTGATTGGAAATTGTAAATTGATAATTGAAAATTATTTCTATGAGCTACCACATCTACACCACCGAGGGGATTATTTTGAAGAGAATGCCTTTTGGCGAGGCCAATATTGTGTTGCATATTTTGACTTCTGACTTGGGTTTGATTATGGCTTCGGCCCGTTCTGCTCGGTTATCTGTGTCAAAGCTTCGCCCAGCTTTGCAGGAATACACTCTTGGAATGGTATCCTGTGTCAAAGGCAAAAACGGTTGGAAGGTGACAAATGTAGTGGAGACAGAAAATTTCTTTTTTGAGTACCCAAAGTACTGTCACAGAGTTTTGGCTCAGATTTCTTCTGTACTTTTACAAATGATTACGGGTGAGTCTCCTCATTCTGAGATTTTCCAGACGGTCAAAAGTGGCTTTGAGTTTTTGAAAGATGTTCGCGAGAAAGACATGACCAGTTTCGAAACTCTTATGATTTTGAGAATTTTGCACGAGCTCGGTTATGTCGAGAGTGATGAAAATACGGGGAGTTTTTTAGAAGATATGGATGGTTGGAATAATCCTCTTTTGCAAAAAGTCGAAGAAAATAAAAAAAGCATGGTTGGGATTATAAATAAAGCATTGAAAGAGAGTCATTTATAAATAAAAATTGTGATATAATTTGCACATGAGTCCTGAAGAAAATAATGAAAGTAGTATAGAACGCCTGAAAAGAACCCTGTATTCCAGAAATGAAAAGCTTGTGCCCAAGGAAAAACGCACTCCTGTTTCGGGGCGGGAAGTTAACGCTCCCAAGGATTGGGGAACGGAGGCTTCTTTTGGCCTTTCACCTGATGCTCTAAATAATTCTATGACAAAATCCAACAACTCTTTTTTCAATAAGTTTTTGCTTTACTCATCCCTTTTCTTTCTGGCTGCTCTTGGCATCGCTGGTTTTATTTTCTTCGGCGGGTTAAACATGATTTCCTCCAATAACTTGGATATAAAAATAACCGCTCCAAGTTCCATATCTTCAGGCGAGGATCTCTCCGTTGGCCTTTCGGTGGTCAATGGCAACCGGACAGACCTAGAAAATGCCACTCTCTACATTGTTTATCCGCAAGGTTCAGAGACGGTGGGTGGAGATGCTAAACCTCTTTCTTATGAAACAATCAGTCTTGGCACTATAGCCAGTGGAGGGACGATTGATCATAGCGTTAGGGTGTTGCTTTCCGGTGAAAAAGATTCAACAAAAACATTTGATTTTAGAATTGAGTATAAAGTAAAAGGATCAGACGCGATTTTCTCAAAAGAAAAAACTTACGATGTGCTCATCAACTCATCACCAGTTCTTATTGATGTAACATACCCAAAAGAAATAGATTCTGGTCAGAGCATAACACTGTCTATCGATATCACATCCAACTCAAGCGTGGTGGTAAAAAATTCTCTGGTTAAGGTTGAGTATCCTTATGGTTTTACATACAAGGACTCGAATATGAAACCCTTGCGCAACCTGTCTGCGCAGATAGGCAACTCTGTCTGGAATATTGGGGATTTGAAAAACGGAGATAAAAAAACTCTAACAATCACTGGCACACTAGTCGGGCAAGATCAGGAAGACAGAACCTTCAATATTTCTCTTGGCACACAAAGTTCTGGCTCTACGACAGATTTTGACACAGCTCTGGCCACTACACAGGCCAGTATAAGCATTCGCAAATCATTGTTCAACCTTTCCTTGGAAGCCTCAACCGAGAATATTTATATGGGACAATCCGTGCCTGTCATGATACAATGGCAAAACACTTTAACCGATAAGATAGTGGATACTCGTGTTATGGCGGTGTTGTCTGGCAATGCCTTTGATAGAAATATTGTAAAAGTCAATGATGGAGGGTTTTATAGATCTTCTGATAATACTATTATTTGGGATAAAAGTAATGTAAATCAACTAGCTAGTATATCGCCGGGAGATTCTGGGCTTATGAACTTTTCTGTTGGTTCACTTGGGGACTTGGCATCTATAAGGTCTGTAAAAAATCCCCACATTGATATTCATGTTGCTATTTCTGGAACTCGCTCTGGGACAGAAACCTCAGCCGTATCTTCGACTCAAGATATTACTATCAAGCTTCCAACAAATCTTGGTTTCACATCAAAAATTTATCGCAACATCGGGCCGTTTTCAAATACTGGTCCTATTCCACCTCGCGCGGACAAAGAATCGACTTATACCGTGACTTGGACATTGACCAATACGGCTAATGATTTGAAAGACACAACGGTTATGGCGAAACTCCCTGCCGGTGTTGCTTGGAAAAACGAAGTTTCACCGGCTGGAGAAAAAATAAGTTTTGATGCCAACACTGGCACTATTACTTGGAATGCTGGTTCTGTTTCGGCTGGCACAGGCATTGGTTATTCACCGAGAGAGGTATCGTTCAAGATTGGATTTACCCCAAGTATAAGCCAAATCAACCTTGCGCCGGATCTACTCTCAAATATTAGTGCTATGGCTAACGACACGTATGCTGAGGTTCAGGTTTCGGTCAGTATTGGTTCCGTTAATGCTCAGTATTCCGACCCGAGTTACAAGAATGGGGATAATATTGTTACAAAATAATTTTCAATTTTTCAATTTTACAATTTTCAATCAATTATCAATTATCAATGTCCCAATGCTTCAATTTAAAAATTAATTCATTGTAAATTCAATGCCTGCCTGCGGTAGGCAGGAAAATTGAGAACTGAAAATTGAAAATTATGCTATAATTGTTCATATGTCAGAAAACAAGGACTTAATGGAAAAGGTAGTATCCCTCTGCAAAAGACGAGGATTTGTTTTTCAAGGCTCGGAGATTTATGGGGGACTTTCCGGTGTTTGGGATTATGGACCATATGGAGCAGAACTAGCTCATAACATAAAAGAATTATGGTGGAAACATTTTGTGACGGAGAAGGAAAATATATTTGGTATTAACACAGCGACACTTATGCCGGAGTCTGTTTGGAAAGCCAGCGGACACTTGTCGGGATTTACTGATCCTTTGATGGAATGTACTAAATGCCATCATCGTTTTCGAGCTGATCATTTAGACCAGAAAAATAAAGAGCAGAAGAAGTGTCCGGATTGCGGTGGGGCACTTGGAGAAGAAAAAAAGTTTAATATGATGTTTCCGGTCGGAATGGGTAGTGGAGCTGAAGGCACGTCATATCTACGAGGAGAAACAGCTCCAGGAATGTTTGTTAATTTCAAAAATATAATAGATACAATGCACCCGGATTTGCCATTTGGCTTAGCACAAATAGGCAAGGCATATAGAAATGAAATTGCTCCAAGGGACTTTCTTTTTCGGGTTCGAGAATTTGATTTAATGGAACTGGAATATTTTGTTAGAGAAAAAGATTGGCAAAAATATTTTGAAATGTGGAAAGATGAGATCTGGAGATGGATTGATCGCGTTGGTATAAATCGCGATTTAGTTCATGAACTTGAAGTGGCCGAAGAAGACAGAGCGCATTATTCCGAAAGAACTGTTGATTTTGAATTTGATTATCCGTTTGGAAGGAAAGAATTATATGGATTGGCTTACAGAACTGATTATGATTTGAAGAAACACTCAGCGGAGTCAGGAGTTGAGCTTTCATATTTTGACGAAGAAACGAAAGATAAGTTTTATCCTCATGTTGTTGAGCCGGCTTTTGGTCACGGTAGGACTTTACTTACGGTGATCTTGTCGGCTTTTAGAGAAGATGAAATGAATGGAGAAGTGAGAACTTATCTTGCTTTCAAACCAACTCTTGCTCCAGTCAAGGTTGCCGTATTTCCACTTCTGAAAAACAAACCAGAACTTGTAGAAAAAGCTAGAGAGATTTATAAAACTCTGAAAAAAGAATTCGGCGCTGTTGTTTTTGACGACAACGGAAATATTGGAAAAAGATATCGCAGACAAGACGAGATAGGCACGCCATGGTGTGTGACTGTGGATTTTGAAACTATTGAAAAAGATGCCGGAATCACAGTACGAGATAGGGATACTGGAGAACAAGAAAGAATAAATGAATCTGATTTGATTTCTTATATTAGACAAAAAATAAACCAGTAGTATAGTGTTATCTTATGCAATTCAAGAAAAAAACACTAAAAAATGGTTTGCGTATAGTTGTGGTGCCCATAGCCGATGCGCCGTCTTTGACCGTCATGTCTATGGTAGAGACTGGTTCTGAATATGAAAGTAAGGAGAAAAATGGAATTTCGCATTTTCTGGAGCACATGTTTTTCAAGGGCACGAAAAACCGTACGAAATCTATAGATATCTCCAAAGAGTTTGATGGCATGGGCGCTATAAATAATGCTTTTACATCAAACGAAGTGACGGCTTACTATGGGAAATGTTCACCGCAAAATTTTGAAAAAGTTTTGGATATTATTTCTGATATGTATTTGAATCCCACTTTTCCGGAAGTTGAAATGGAGAGGGAAAAAGGCGTCATAGTCGAGGAAATAAATATGTACGAAGACATGCCTCAGAGAATGGTTCATCAGGTTTTTCAGGGATTACTTTATGGAGACAGTCCTTCCGGCTGGAGTATTTTGGGACCGAGAGAGAATATAAAAAATATGAGGAGGGAAGATTTTGTGAACTATAGAAAAGCTCACTATGTAGCGGAAAAAACAATGATAGTTGTAGCGGGAGATGTAAATGTGGCAGATGTTTTCGAAAAAGTAGAAAACAAATTTAAAACTATCTCAACTGGGAAAGTCTTGAGGAAGAAAAAACTTATAGAAAAGCAAAACAAGCCGGAAATAAAAATAAAACACAAAGACACGGACCAAGCGCATTTGGTGGTAGGAGTGAGGACTTTTAGCTTGCATGATAAACGAATGCCTATATTGAAAGTTCTATCTACTATTTTAGGTAACGGTATGAGTTCGAGATTATTTCAGAAAATGAGAGAGGAACTGGGTATTTGCTACTACGTTCACTCTGGTATAAACGACCTCTCTGATCACGGCAACTTTTATATCTCGGCTGGGGTGGATAAAAGCCGTCTGAGTATAGCGGTCAATGGCGTTTTAGAAGAAATAAAAAAGATAAAAGATGAGAAAATCTCTCCACTGGAGTTGAAAAAAGCTAAAGACTATTTGATAGGTCACATGTATTTGGGGCTGGAGTCGTCTGACTCACTGGCTGGTTTTTATGGTTTTCAGGAAATAATGCGAGAAAAAATAAAGACCCCAAAGGAGGTAGAGAAGGAAATATTGGCTGTGACATCGGAGAATATCAAAAAACTAGCTAGTCAGATTTTTGTAAATAAAAGTCTAAACATGGCTATAGTTGGTAATATAAAGGACACAAAACCTCTCAAAAAAATTCTCCATTTTTAACTCATTTTAATTTTTGCCAAAGAGTGCTATTATGGTTTCATGATCCCGTTAGAAATCAATCAGTTTTTTGGTCAGACTAATGGGCTTTAATGAGAGACTTAATATTACTAACACATACTTATAAATAACTTCGGAAAGGCTTTAGTAAAAGGCTTTCCTATTTCTAACGGGATGAAAGAGCAAACTATTAGTATAAATGCCAGTACTATTGCCAAGGGCATAGTCATCATCCTCCTTTTCATACTTCTTTTTATCTTGAAGAACTTGGTTCTCGTTCTGTTGCTGTCTGTTGTTGTGGCTTCTGCGGTAGAACCCGCCACACAATGGTTTGTTACACGCAAAGTTCCTCGACTTTTTTCTGTCATCTTGATTTATCTTTTTATGGCCCTTTGCCTCATTGGTATAGTTTTCTTCTTGCTTCTACCTCTTCTATCTGAGTCTAGTGATTTTTTGAAAAACTTTCCAGTCTATTTCAATCCTAATACGGTTTCTAATACAATTGCCAACAATGATTTTCTTTCCTCCCAACCGTTTGTTGCGGGACTTACAAACAGCCTGAACCTAGAACATGTAATACTGCAAATAAATAATATTATCGGTGGTATTTATTCAAACGCATTTGCCACTATAGCAACTGTGTTTGGTGGTCTCCTGTCTTTTTTCCTTATGGTTATACTTTCTTTCTACCTTGCTGTGGAGGAAGATGGTGTTGGTAAATTTCTCAAAGCTATTACAACCATAAAACATGAAAAATATGTTACGGCATTGTGGAGAAGATCTCAGAGAAAAATAGGTCTATGGCTTCAGGGTCAGCTCATACTGGCTTTTATTATTGGCACACTGGTTTATCTCGGACTGCTAATGATAAATGTTCCTAACGCTCTGCTTCTGGCTGCTCTAGCCGCCGCCTTTGAAATCATTCCACTTTTTGGACCTATACTGGCTTCTATTCCCGCTATTGCCATATCATTTGTCACAGGAGGTCTTCCCTTAGCTCTTTTGGTCGCAGGTCTCTACATAATCGTTCATCAGTTCGAAAATCAACTGATTTATCCTTTGGTTGTCAAAAAAGTGGTTGGCGTTTCACCCGTGGTTTCGATTGTCGCTTTAGTTGCCGGTTTTGAGTTGGCCGGATTTATTGGAGTAATACTAGCTGTGCCTATTGCCGCCGCTGTTATAGAATTTGTCGACGATTTTGAAAAAGACAAAATCGAGAAAACGGAAAAAATGATGAATAGTAATAGCTAAAAGTCTATAAAGTCATAAAGCACACAAAGCAGAAACAGAAAACTTTATAGACTTTAAAGACTTCTAACTTTATAGACTATGCTTAAATCTTTTTATATAACGACCACAATTCCCTATGTGAATTCTGACCCGCATATCGGGTTTGCTCTTGAACTTGTGCAATCCGACGCTATGGCTCGTTATAAAAGACTTTCCGGTTTTGAAGTTTTTTTCAGCACGGGTACGGATGAGCACGGTCAAAAGATTTGGGAGGCTAGTCAAAAAGAGGGCAAGAAAATCAAAGCTTATGTAGATTATTATTCCGGTCAGTTCCAGAAATTGAAAGGGAGCCTAGCTATCTCGAATGACGCATTTGTCCGAACAACATCTGAACACCATATTAAAGCGGCGCAGGAAATGTGGAAAAGATGTGAGGCCTCGGGAGACATATATAAAAAGTCCTATACGGGGAAGTACTGCGTGGGTTGTGAATCTTTCAAAATGGAAAAAGATTTGAGTCCGGAAGGCCGATGCTTACTTCATCCAAACATGGAAGTGAGAGTACTTTCTGAAGAGAATTATTTTTTTCGATTAAGTAAATATCAAAAGAGACTACTCCAGTACCTGTCTTCGTCTCAGGTTATATTGCCAGATTGGAGACGAGATGAAGCGATTGCTTTTGTTCAGGGCGGTCTGGAGGATTTTAGTATATCCAGAGAAAAAGAAAGATTGGGTTGGGGAGTGCCGGTGTCAAACGACTCTTCACAGGTTATGTATGTTTGGTTTGACGCTCTGACAAACTACATCTCCACTCTTGGTTGGCCAGAAGATGCAGAAGGAAACTTTGAAAAATTTTGGAATAACGGAGAGGCTGTCCAGACGGCGGGAAAAGATCAGATAAGATTTCAATCAGTCATGTGGCAAGCCATGCTTATGTCAGCCGGTATAAAAAATACGGATAAAGTGGTTTATCATGGCTTCATAAACTCCGGAGGTCAAAAAATGAGTAAATCTTTAGGCAATATCATTAACCCCTTTGACCTTGTAGAAGAATTTGGCACAGAGGCTGTTCGTTATTTTTTGCTTCGTCATGTTCATTCTTTTGAGGATAGCGATGTGACAGAAGAGAGAATAAAGGAACTATATAATGCGGACCTAGCAAATGGGCTGGGCAATTTGGTTAGTCGCGTTTTAACTCTGTCAGAGAAATATTTAGAGAAATGTCCGCCAATTCCAGAGAAGTCAGATTTTAGAGAATATTTTGCTATTTATGAGACATATGACATAGCCAAGGCCGCTGATTATGTGTGGAAGAAAATAGGGGAGTTGGATCAGTTTATTCAAAAGACCGAGCCGTTTAAAGTGGTCAAGGTTGATGAGGAAGTGGGTAAAAAAATCATTTCTCAAATGGTTGTTGAGCTATACGAAATTGCCAGAATGCTAAATCCTCTTATGCCAGAGACAAACGTGACCATTAAAAATCTAATTAAGGAAAATAAAAAACCGGAAAGGTCTCTTTTTCCCCGTAAGGATTAATTTGAAAATTAGAAATCGAAAATTCATTAAAAATTGTAAATTAAAAATTGAAAATTATGGCTTTCGAATATTTTGACATTCACTCTCATATCTATTTTCCCGATTACGACAAAGACAGAGAAGAGGAAATTGAGAAAATAAAAAAGGCTAAAATCGGTACTATAACCATAGGTACTGATTTTAAGTCGTCTCAAACCGCTATTGATCTGGCTTTGAAACATAACAATTTTTTTGCATGCGTGGGACAACATCCGGAGGAATTAAATATTGATTCTGTGTTTGATGATCGACTGACCGCTCTTTCTGATAATAAAAAAGTGGTGGCCATAGGGGAGGTGGGTTTGGATTATTTCAGAATGAGCGGAGAGGATGTTGCTTTGAAGGGTATTCAAAAAACTATATTTGAATATCATATAGATTTGGCTCTCTCATCTGGAAAACCAATCATGCTTCATATACGCCCGAGCAAGGGAACTCAGGATGCCTATCTTGATGCTCTCGACATATTAGAGCATCACTCCAAAATATCGGGAGGAAAACTTCGAGGTAATGCACATTTTTTTGCAGGTGATACAAATGTTTTGAGACGGTTTCTGGCGATTGGCTTCAGTGTGTCTTTTACGGGTGTTATCACTTTCACACACGACTACGACGAGCTTATTAAATACACACCTCTCGATATGCTCATGTCTGAAACGGATGCGCCCTTCGTCGCGCCTGTGCCACACCGTGGCAAGCGAAACTCGCCACTATATGTTCCGGAAGTTGTTAAAAAGATTGCTGAAATCAAAAATGAATCATTTGAGGTTGTAAAAAAAGCCATGATAGATAACGTTTCCAGACATTTTGGCATATAAAGATTCTCTAATATATTGTAATATTTCCTTTCTGCTATCGTCTTAAGAGGTATGATAAATAAAGGCAAAATAATACTAGTGGCTTTGACTGTCGCTTTGGCTTTTTCGCCAATACTTGCGACGGCCGCAACTAATGCAGAGCTACAAGCTCAGATAAATATATTGCTCCAGAAAGTCCAAGAATTGCAGATCCAGTTAGCGCAGTTGCAGGGAAACAAAGCGCCAAATATTTCCTACATTTATCCAATTACCGGTGTTCGTGGTGCTGAGGTAACTATTGTTGGTTCGGGATTTACTCCGACCGACTCTATCAAGTTCAGCGACTTGGGAACATACATGGCGCATAACTATGTCAATTCTACTACTCTGACTCTTACGATTCCAAGCAGTTTGTCTAACTGTAACATAATAGGTACATCTTGTACCGGACTGGTCTCTCTCGTTGGTAATGGGCGGTATAATATTCGAGTTATAAATAACAATGGCACGAGCAACGCTGTGGAGTTTACGGTCATTGGTGTACCTAACTATTAGAGGCAAAATAAGGCCTAAAAATGATTTGTCCCAGTACCAGAGCAAAGCTCGGTACAGGGCTACCCAGTAGTGAGCTTTGCTCTACTACTTGGGTTGCACATCTGACCTTTCCATGATAGTCTCTAATTCATGGATCCCGTTAGAAATCCCTCAGTTTGTTCATGGGATTGAAGGATTTAACGAGAAACTGTGGTGTCTAGTGTATATTTATCATTAACTACGGAAAGGCTTTAGCAAAAGGCTTTCCTATTTCTAACGGGATGGAAACAGGAGAAAAAGGTGTTATATACGAGGTGTCATATTTGCTTTTGCCGTATATATCGCAAGAGCAAATCGAGTCCAAAGTGGCAACTCTAAAAGAAGCTGTTCAGAAAATAAGCGGGGAGCTTATTTCTGACGAAAATCCTGTGCTTATTGACCTAGCTTATCCAATGACGAAGGTCGTGGGAACCGCGAGTCACAAATGTGACAGCGGTTATTTTGGCTGGTTGAAGTTTGAAGCGGAAGCAGGGAAGTTGTCAGATCTGAAAAAATCTTTAGATAACAATAGTGATATCTTACGTTATCTTATTATAAAAACAGTTCGTGAGAATACACTTCTTAATGGAAAAATGAAATTCAAGTCGGAGGAGAGAGTGCAAAGATATGAAGATGAGGTTTCGGTTGATGTGCCAGAAGCTCCAGAGGTTGTGAAAGAATCTACCCCAGAAGAAATTGACAAGAGCATTGATGAATTAGTAGTAGTTTAACTTTTAACTAATACCATGTATCTGAATAAAGCTATAATTATAGGAAACCTAACTCGAGATCCAGAAGTCAGAGCTATTCCTAGTGGAGTAAAAGTTGCTTCGTTCGCGGTTGCCACAAACAGGGTTTGGAAAGATAAAAATGGAGTAAAGCAGGAAAATGTGGACTATCACAATGTCGTAGTTTTCGGACGGCAGGCCGAGATTTGCGGACAGTATTTGAAAAAAGGAGGTTCTGTTCTAGTTGAGGGTCGTATGCAGACGAGGAGCTGGGACGATGCCGCAGGAGTGAAGAAATACCGCACGGAGATTGTGGGAGACAGAGTTCAGTTTGGTCCAAGACGAGATGCGCCAGTAGGCGGATATAGTGCATCTGCTCCTGCGCCCGTGGAGGAAGAGAAAAAAGCATTGGATACGATAGAGTATCCGGAGGAAGAAATTAATCCTGAAGATATCCCTTTCTAGTTCTTTCTGGTCTTTTTTCCGAATTTCTTTGCCTAGCCCTTCGTTTGCTTCCACGCAGTACTACCTGTACAGCATGGTCGCAAGCCTCGGTCTAGTCTTGAAATTCGAAAAAAATCCTCAGAAATAACCTATTTGCATTATTTAATTAAATTTGTATAATTCACAAACATGAAATCTTGTTACTTTACTGAAAATCACATAAAGCACATAGACCATAAAGATGTGGAACTTTTGAAAAAGTTTCTAAACCCTCATGCTCGTATAATTTCGCGAAAGAGAACAGGTATTACGGCTCATCATCAGCGCAACCTTGCTACCGCAATCAAACGAGCGCGCTTCATGGGGTTACTTCCTTTCGTCTCTCGATAGTTTTTAAGATTTCTCTCTCGCTGATATTTTCAAGAAACTGTTCGTTTTTCTCATACATTATATTTGTACTATAGTGAATATATAATGTATGAGAGTATGGTTATTTTTCGGTAGGCAAATTAAATGTTTTTCTAAAATTTTTGTCGTTTTCAATAAAATCAACGATTAAATATAAAAGATCTTTTCCTACTTTAAAATCCGCTTTTAAAAGATTAACTAGATCCTCACATGGATATGGATAAATCCAGACACTGTCTTGAAGTCTTAAAAAACCAATACTAAAAAGAGTGCGACGGATTTTGTCTCTCAGAGGCCGTCTTCCTTCTGGTATGTCAAATATAAGCATTCTCCATTTCTTATCCCATTTACGAGGTATATCTGTTTTCCAGTCTTGTTGCTCTAAAATTTGTATTTTGACTTCTCCTTTTTTCGTCAAAGACAGAAAACCGTTCTCATATTTTAGTAATCCATTATCAATTAGACGATCTCTAGATTTCCCAATAACTTCTTTTTGCCTTTTATTTGGGACTATCCCGAGTGATTTTAAATATTTAATTGAGTTTGGTGCTACAGTTGCTACTGTCAAAAGTCCGGCCACTTTTACTGTAGTGAGAATAGCCTTTTGAATATTTTCTTTTCTCCTTCTTTTTCTCGATCTCTCTTCAAGAGTTCCCATAACACTCTAATATTACTATATACACTATATTTGTCCTATAGTACACAAATAGTGTATCGAGTATGTTTATTTTTATTAAGGAAAAACCGCACCCACCGAAAGCTCGCGAGTGCGTTCTTTCTGTGTGTGCGATTTGTGCTAACTCGACTTTCAGTGAACTGTACGGTGTGACCCTTCAGCTGTTACCGCTCTGGCTTGGTGGTTGTCGAGGATGATCGTTAGACCCTCAACTTCCACGATTCCTCGTTTGTCGATCTCGGTCATGAGTTGGCGCAGAGTTTCCAGCGTGGATGCACCGGGGTTGTGTGTGACCGTGAAGACCTCTTCCTCACCTCCCACAAGGAAGACATCCTCCTTGGTTTGATACTCCCCGCAACATCCGAGTGGGAAGATGTAGTAACGATCCTTGAACTTGTAGACCAATAGTCTCAACATGGTGTGCTTCTCCTCTAGCGAAGAGAGTACCACAATCTATTATTAAAAGCTATTACCGCCTACTCGTTCGGCGTATTCGCCGGTTTCACTGTTGATGCGGATTGTCTCGCCTTCCTTTATAAACATAGGTACTTGGATTTCTGCTCCGGTTTCGACTTTGACTAGTTTGGTTCCACCTTGAGCTGTGTTGCCTTTGACTGCTGGGTGGGCTTCTATAACTTTCAGTTCTACCTTGATTGGCATTTTGACGCCTATCATTCTCTCGCCAAAAGAAAGTAGTTCCACAATAGAATCTTTTTTCAAAAATTTACTTTGAGTTCCAATAAGATCTTCCTCGATTTCAAATCGTTTACTTGGGTCATTCAACTCACAGAACCAGAACTCTCCACGATTGTTGTAAAGATATTTTACTTCACGCGAATCTATTTCCGCCACCTCCACTTTTTCTGAGACATGAAAAGATTGCTCTGTTACTTTTCCTGTTATGAGGTTTCGCAGTTTAGTAGCATTAACAGGCTTTCTCTGCTGTTTTCGGAAGACATGGGAAGTTAGCACCTCCCACGGCTCTCCATTGAAGACAATGTATTTCCTCTCCTTTATTTCGTCATATGAAAGTTGTGACATGATGTTCTAAAATATAGCGCATTTGAGCCATGAAATCAAGTCTCCAACAAGAGCATTTCCTTAGCGGTTAAACCGCCAAGGAATGAGAAAAAGTTATGGATGGGTATAGAAATTTGACAATATATATATATTCCTTTATTGTTTTAGTCAGAAGGAGGGAATTTCCTATGAGTGATGATGATCGCTTGACCCAGAAGGCCAGAGACCTTCAACACGTCATGGAACAGTCTTGCTCGGTGTGCAGTTCTCGCCCGCAACCGCCAAACCTCGACATGATCGAGAGGCGGATGTACGACGAGGAAATTGCTCAAAATCCAGGGCTTCGTCAGCACTCTGGATCAAGGCGAAACCCTCGCAGTGCAGGGCGAAACAGGTAGAACTACAACAACCGGTCAGCGGAGAATCGTCTTGCGCTGAGCCGGTTTTCTGCTGTCAAAAATTTAAATAAAACATAAATAAAAAATTGCTCTATTTTTACACTACACGATTAATCATATAGTGTAAAAAACTATCTCTTACGATATATCGTAAGAGATAAAACTAATTTGATACAGTATATTGTACCAAAAATACTGTACCAAAATTTACCCTTTAGCGATTAAACCGCCAAATAAACAAATAACCACCAAGCCCAAGCTCGTCTCATCCAAATCCTTTTCAGAGCATCCGCAGGGAGCAAGCCGGTTCTGTCAATGACCTGAGCGAAGCGAAGGCTCTTGACAGATTGCGACTGAGGACCAGAACAAACTTTTCGCTGGAAAAGTTTGTGTCTCTGAAAAGGTTTTTGGGAGAAAGAGATTGGGCGGGTACGAACTACTCACCAGACTCGGACTCACCAGCATTTTCTGCAACCACCGAGCCGCCGTTTTTGGCGAGGCCAGCGCGGATTTCTTTTAGGATTTTCTCGCTAATTTTTTTATCTGACTTTAGAAATTGCCTTGTGGCATCGTATCCGCGACCCAGCTTTTCCTCGCCATAGTTATAACTTGTGCCTGATTTTGTAATTATGCCCATTTTCTCACCGAGAGCGATGAGCTCTCCCTCGCGAGAAATACCTTCGTTGTACATCAAGTCAAACTCGGTTTGCTTGAAAGGAGCTGCCACTTTATTTTTGACAACTTTCACTCTGATTCTCCCACCCATGACTTCCTCACCTTTTTTTATTTGGGCGATTCTGCGGATGTCTATGCGAATGCTTGTGTAAAATTTCAAAGCTTTGCCTCCCGGAGTTGTTTCCGGATTGCCGAACATAACACCTATCTGCATGCGGATCTGGTTTATAAATATAACCAGCGTTTTTGACTTAGCTACGATAGCAGTCAGTTTTCGCAAAGCCTGCGACATCAGTCTAGCTTGCTTGCCGACATGGTGAGCGCCCATGTCACCCTCAATTTCATCTCGTGGTGTGAGTGCTGCCACAGAGTCAATGACGATAACATCTATCTTGCCTGAGCGAACGAGGGATTCGACAATTTCTAGGGCTTGTTCACCGTTGTCTGGTTGAGAAATAAGAAGCTGGTCTATTTTTACACCGAGACGTTTGGAATATTCCGGATCCATAGCATGCTCGGCGTCTATAAAAGCGCAGATGCCACCTTTTTTCTGAGCCTCGGCGATAACATGCAAAGACAAAGTAGTTTTACCGGACGATTCTGGCCCAAAGATCTCTACGATTCTACCGCGAGGCAACCCGCCGACACCGAGCGCGGCGTCGAGACCAATCGAGCCGGTTGATATGGCGTTTATATCGACGTGAGGCTTTTCGCCGAGCATCATGATAGCGTCATCACCGAATTTGGTTTTGATTTCTCGTAGTGTGTTTTCAATATTTATTTTTCCAATCTCTCCTTTCGGTTCTTTGGCTTCTTTTTTCTTTTGCATGATTGATTTTCTTGAGCGAAGCGATTAGATAAATCATCACCCTGTGAAATAACTTTTACTTTGTAAAAGTTGAAATCTGAAAGATTTCATTTCACAGGGTTAATAAACTGTAGTCACTTCGTTCCTTAATTTATTAATATTCCTTCAAAATAAGTTCAAGCTTCTTCTCTGTGTACTTCTTAAACTTGTCTCTTGCGTCAAGCTTAATTATATTATACCCCGGAGACAGTAGCAATTTCTCACGAAAATAGCCATCTTTGTCTGTAAATATGGGCCTGTCGTTTAGGTTTATGTATGCGGCGTTACGGGCGCGACCGTAGATTTCTATAAGAGCCTGATTATATGTTGCACCGTTTTGTGGGCTGTAGACATCAATAACAGGACCCACAAGAAGTTTTTGAGCTTGAAAAAGGGAATAGCCGAGGATGATTAAACCGAACAAAGATATTAGCGAAATTCGGAGTATGGAAACGGCGTTTCTATTCATAATCATTAATAATTTTCAATTATCAATTTTGCAATTTACAATCAATTTTCAAGTTATAATGTTCCAATTTTGAAAATTAGTTCATTGCAAATTCAATGAAAATTGAGAACTGAAAATTGAAAATTTACTCTGGCTCTGTTGCATCTGTCACAGTAGTCCCACCGCCCATCACTTCCCTTGCTTTTGCCCCCGATCCTGGGCCTATAACTCCGCGCTCCTCAAGAATATCTATCAGTCGTGCCGCTCGTGCGTAACCAATGCCCAGTTTTCTCTGAAGGTATGAAGTCGAAGCTTTGCCAGCTTCTAAAACAGTTTGTTTTGCTTCTTCATACAAGTCATCATCCTCCTCCATTTTTGTGTCATCTATTGTGGCTTCAAAAATATTATTCTTAACATTTTCTCCTGTAATATTTATTTCACTCGGAATCTCGTTCGCGTAACTGTCAACCAAATATTTTACAACGGCTTTTGTTTCACTCTCGGAAATATAGGCAGATTGAATTCTTTGGGGTTGCGACATTTCTCCCGACAGATAAAGCATATCTCCGGCGCCTAGAAGTTTTTCCGCGCCACCCATGTCAAGAATAGTTCGTGAGTCTATTTGGGAGGCAACCTGCAAAGCGATGCGTGAAGGTATGTTGGCTTTTATAAGTCCAGTTATAACATTAACGCTCGGTCTTTGGGTTGAGAGCATGAGATGTATTCCAACAGCACGAGACATTTGGGCTAGGCGCACGATGGCGGACTCAAGCTCCCTCGGATAGGCTGACATAATATCTGCTAACTCGTCTATAACGATAACGATGTATGGCATTGTTTCTATCGCAACTGTCGTAGCTGACGCCTTATGTCGTTGGTTCTTTATGGCTGGCTCAACTACATTTTTGTGATATGAAGCAATGTTTTGAAGGCTCTCAGCTTGGAGGATATCATATCTTCTGTCCATCTCTTTTGCTGCCCATTTCAGGGCCAGGATGGTCTTTTTGGCGTCTGTTATGACCGGAGTGAGGAGGTGGGGTATTTTGTTGTAAAGAGTTAGCTCTACTCGCTTTGGATCAACCATGATGAACTTGAGGTTGTCTGGCGAATTTCGGTAAAGAAGGGAAGTTATGGCGGCGTGAATAGTGACGGATTTACCAGAACCCGTTGCTCCTGCGATGAGGAGGTGTGGGGCTTTGGCCAAATTGCCAAAATAAGACATTCCTGAGATACCTTTACCTAGAGAGACCAAAAGTGGTTTGTCTGAATTTTGGAATTCGCCAGAGGAGAGGAGTGTGCCGAGGCCCACGGTCGTTTTTGTGCTGTTTGGTATTTCGATACCAACGAGAGATTTTCCTGGGATTGGTGCTTCTATGCGGATAGGATGCGCGGCAAGGGCCAGTGCCAAATCATTTTGTAATCCTACGATACGAGAAAGTTTTACTCCCTCGGCTGGTTTCAAAGCGTATCGTGTAATAGATGGACCAATAGAGATTTCATCCATCTCTACATTTATACCAAAATTCTGCAAAGTTCTTTTTATTATGTTTGAGTTGGCTTTTATATCTCCAACCCCCGGCTTGCCCCTGTCTTGTTCCAGAAGAGAAAGTGGCGGAGGAACGAATTCTTTGCCGTTTAGGAGGAGTGGACTTATGCCAAACTCATCAAGGTTTTTTTCGGTATTTTTCTGTGGTGAAATCTTTTCTGTTTCCGCACCCTTTTGGACCTTTTCATCCATGTTCAACTGTTCTGGGTTAGAAATGATTATTTCTGGGTCTGTGTCTTCTTCCCCTTCTACTTTTTCCTTTTTTGGGAACAGAGATTTAATAAAAGCAAATCTTATAGGCGCATCAAATATGACCAGAAGAGAAATAATTATGAGAGCAATCAGAATCAAAACACTAACATATGTATCAAAGGCATTTATGAGGGGTGAGGAAATAAAATGACCGACTACGCCACCTTGATTTACTCCAAACCATGCGCCCTCCTCGATCACAATTCGAGATGGTAGAGAAATATCGACAAGAGCTAGTGAAGAAATAAAAAACAATACTCCGCCGATACTATGAGTAAGAGCTAATTTCTTTTGAAGTGATCGAAAAAATGAAACGCATAAAATAAAAAATACTACTGGAAGTAGATAGTAACCGACACCAAAAAGATAGTGAAATATTTGGTAAGCCTTAACTCCTACTGGACCGCCTTTGCTGATAGGACCTGCGGAGAGTACCAGAAATGTTGCAAGTACAAAAAATGTCACGGCAACAATAGTATGGAAGGTCTCCTCCTTTAAGTGACTATGCTGCACTTCCTTCGTATCTCTATTTTTTTCCTTAGGCTTTTTATCTTTTCTTTTTTTGTTCTTGTTCCACCACATAAAGATATCATTATTCTATCAAATAAAAAAGGTTTCTAAAACCTTTCATTAAAAGATATGACGAATAAGAGTTTTTGGGTTGTACTTATAAAAAGACTTGCGCAGTTGTCCTTTACTATTCTATAATAGACATACTTGACGGTATTAAGGACGGGTGGTATGATATAAGACATCATAAGGACATAGTCTAAAATATAAGACATCATAAGGACATAACCACAGAGAAAATCATGGAACCAGAGAAGAAACATTTGACTGACTTAGCAAATATAAACATAGATCCTATATCATTTTTTGATAAAGATGAGGGTTTTGTTTTGGCCTACAAAAAGACAGAAAAACTAGCTTCAGCCATGTACATGGTTACCAATTTATTTTCCGACAATGAGTCTATAAAATGGACTTTTCGAAAGAAGACAACGGAGCTATTGTCCTTTATACTTACATATAAAGATACATCAGAATTAAGCCAGAACGATTTTGTATACACCGCTAGGACTAAAGTGCTTGAGTTAGTCTCTTTTCTTGAGATTGCCTTTCGAGCGGGGCTTCTTTCCCAAATGAACTTTTCTATTCTAAAGCAGGAATTCTCCAATCTAGTAAACATATTCAGCAACCAAGGAATCGTTTCAAAAAATCCATTTCATGAGAATATATCAAAAACATTTTTTGGTATATCTCAAAGTGATCAGTCTGTTAGAGAGACTAATTCTGATAAAATTTATGCTACGCATGGTCCAGATTATACCATCCAGAAAATGTCTCTTAGTGATGTAAAGGACAAATCCTTTGATGCAAACAAGAATAACCTGAAGAGATCAAATCGACAAAATATAATACTGGGCCTTTTAAAGAAGAAAAAGGACCTAAATATCAAAGATATGGCCCTAATCATAAAGGATTGTAGTGAAAAGACTATACAAAGAGAGCTTAATTCGTTCATATCTCTAGGTATTATAAAGAGAGCTGGTGTTAGGCGCTGGAGTAAGTACTCACTGGTGTAAGTTATTAGGTTGACTCTCGTCTTGTTATTGTGTAGTATGACTACGTGGGTTTTCGGCTTTTGATGTCAATTTTTCTCTACGAAAAGATACAGAAAAAGCAGAGAAATAAGAGTTATCCACACGACCTGATTTGAAAGTGTAAGAAAGAGAATATATAATATCAGGACGGCAAGTTCGTTGACATAAATCCGCACACTAACTTTGGTATGGTTGCATCTAGTCTCAAGGTTTAGATGCATATTTCCAGTTTTAGATATTATCTCTGAATTTTTACGTAATTATTTATGTAGCAACAGGGAGACAATACCAAAGTTAGTGTGCGGATAAATATGGATTTTAGATTAAAGCACGATGGAGATATTTTTTTGTCGTGCTCGCAGTCGTACCGATAATTCCCCTTGCCGTGAACCGAGCTCTGCTCTGGTTCCGCGGTTCATTCTGACAAGCAGAAACTCAGACCAAATTCACTATACGATTCCACAATAAAAGTGGGTCAGTAGAGATGTGATCTTTAAAGACCACATTGAAAATTATCAACTTCGTTAATTGTTTCCAATTATTAAAAACATTATATGACTTTCACAAAATCAAGCGCTGCAAAGTTGGCCGCTGGTGTTGTTGGATTTGCAATGACGGTTTCTGTGTTTATGCCTGTACTGGCTAGCGCAGATACTGCATCAGATCTACAAGCCCAGATCAATAGTTTGCTTGCGACGATTTCATCGCTTCAAGCACAGCTTTCAGCGACAACGGGTGGTAGCTCAACAGGCTATACATTCAATACAAACTTAACAGTCGGTAGTACAGGCGCAGATGTTATGAATCTTCAAAAGGTTCTTAACATGAGTGCTGATACAAAGGTGGCTTCTTCAGGAGCTGGTTCACCAGGTAGTGAATCATCATACTTTGGTGGTCTGACAAAAGCTGCTGTTGTAAAATTCCAAGTAAAAAATGGAATCACACCAGCCGTTGGTTACGTTGGCCCGATAACACGAGCCAAACTTAACGCAATGGCTGGGACAGCTCCAGTTGTTCCCCCAGTTGTTACTCCAGGTCTTCCAACAGGAGGATCTCTGTCGGTATCAGCTGGTTCACAACCTGCTAATTCCCTCGCACCTCAATCTGCGTCAAGAGTTCCTTTCACAACGGTTGTCCTCTCTGCAGGATCATCTGATGTGACTGTAAATTCAATCACAGTTGAGCGAGTAGGTCTTGCACAGGACGCAGTCTTCTCCGGAGTTGTTCTTTTGAACAGCGACGGTATGCAGATTGGTATCTCAAAGACACTTAACTCAAACCATCAAGCTATGGTAGGTGAGCCTTGGGTCATAAAGGCCGGAACATCACAAACAGTGACTGTTGCTGGTAACATGGCTTCAAGCTTGTCTGCATACTCTGGACAGGTTGTTGGTCTAAACGTTGTTGCAGTTAATACTTCAGCATCAGTTTCAGGATCACTTCCTATCTCAGGTGCGCAACACACTGTAAACTCTACCCTATCTTTGGGTACAGCTACATTGGCGCTTTCATCATTTGACCCAAACCAAGCTCAGACAAAAGAAATCGGCACAACCGGTTACAATTTTGCCGGAGTTCGAGTTACAGCTGGTTCAGTTGAACAAGTTAAACTCTGGTCAGTACGATGGAATCAGTCTGGTTCAGCATCATCAAACGACCTTACAAACCTAATGGTTTACGTAGATGGTACTTCATACCCTACTGTCGTTTCATCTGATGGTAAATATTACTCTGCTGTATTCCCTGGTGGAATCCTAATCGACAAAGGTCTCTCAAAAGATGTTTACATCAAAGGTGATCTTATCGGTACGGGTTCATCTGGCCGAACAGTTCAGTTTGACTTGTACAAGAACACAGACCTATATATGTCAGGCGTGACTTATGGCTACGGTGTTATTGGTACATCAAGTTCAAACTGTAACGCAACCGCTTCAACAGCTTCAACAGGTTCTGAGTTCATCAACTCAAGTACTTCTTGTGCCTCAAGCGGAACTATCGGAACACCATTCTTCTCTGGTTCAGTAGTTACGGTTTCATCAGGTTCAGTTACACAAATCGGCAAGGCAACTTCGGTTCCTGCTCAGAATGTTGCTGTAAATGTTCCTAACCAAGTACTCGGTGGTTTCACTACTGATATCAAAGGTGAGCCAATCACGGTTCAATCAATGGTATTCTCTGTTGCAACTACAGGTACATGGACAAGTAGTGGTGTTCTAACAAATGTAACTATTGTTGACAGTAACGGCGCTATTGTTGCCGGTCCAGTTGACCAGCCTTCAAACGCTGCAGCAACTCTTACTTTCACAGATTCAGTTACATTCCCAATAGGACAGAAGACTTACACTATCAAGGGTAAAGTTCCATCGGGAGCTCCTAATGGTGCTACGATCATTCTTTCTACAACACCTTCATCACAGTGGACAAATGTAACAGGTCAAACTACTGGTAACACTATCAGCTTATCTGCAAATGGTGCGTTTAGTATGAACACGATAACAGTTAAAGCAGCTGCTCTAACTATTACTGTTGCTTCTACACCAGCTGCTCAGAACATCGTTTCTGGCGGTCAGATACATTTCACAAACCTACAGTTTGACGCATCACAATCAGGTGAAGATGTAAGGTTCAGTCAGGTTCCATTGCGTTACAACGGTGCTTCGCAGTCATTTGCTGCAGAGGAGACAAACATGACATCATGTTATCTTTTTGATGGGGCTACAGCTTTGAACACAGGTTCAAATGTTCTTAACCCTTCAACTTCTGTTGCTACGACAACAACAGCTGCTCTAAGTGCTACGGTAACTTTGGACAGTCAGCTTGTAGTTCCAAAAGGCACGGTTAAAACACTTGCATTCAAATGTAATGTTTCAACAGCCGCTGATGCGAACTCACAGATGCAGTGGGGTGTTCTAAACGGCGCTTCTATGACAGTTACAGGCGTAACTTCAGGAGCTGACGTTTCAGAATCCCTTACAACTGGAAATGGTTCAGTTATGACAGTAAAAACTGGTTCCTATACTGCCGCTATTGACCAATCAACAGCTAACTACTCAGTAGTTGCTGCTGGGTCAACGGGTGTCAATATTGGTACATTCAAGTTCCGAGCTTCAAACGAAAATGTTAATCTAACAAAGATTGGTTTGACACTTTCAACAAGTACAGCCGCTGATCTAGGTACAGTTTACCTATACAGCGGTGCTACTCAGATCGGTTCACTAGTTTTCACAGGTACAAATACTGTTGCAACTTCAACTTTGAACTCCCCTCTACTTCTTACGAAGGATGTAGATGTTCTAGTCACTATCAAGGCAGACTTGGGTAGTGTTGGGGCAAATGACGCTGGTACAGATGGTAGATTGATTCAAATTGATGTTACAAATGCTGAGGGTTCTGGTGTTTCATCTGGTTCAACTCTGTATGTTTCAGGAGTTACAGCTGGTGTTAACGGTGTAAGAATGTTCAAATCATTCCCTACTGTTGCACTAGACACTTTGTCATCAGGTGGAATCGCTGATGGTAAATTGATGAGATTCAAGGTTACTGCTGGAGCAAGCAACCCAGTCGGTATCTATCAGATGATATTTACTCTGGCAACTTCAGGCGCAGCAGCATCAAATACTCAGGTAACAGCAACCAAGTTGTATGTTTACACTGACTCAAGTTACTCAACCTTGACTTCACAGTCTATTGGTACAAGTACAGGTCAGTTTGGAGATACAAACGGTATAACCTGTTCAGCATCAACAGCTCTTTGTGGAATCCTAACAAGTGCTCCAACTCTTACCTTCCGAACAGGTACGACTACAAGTACGAGTTTGTATAATCCACTTGAGATCCCTGCAGGTGTAACTTACTACTTTGAACTTCGCGGTTCTGTAGCAAGTGTATCTACAGGCTCATCGGTTACAACGACACTTCTTGGAGATGCGGCTTATATCGCTTCAGGACACTTCCCTCCGGGAACAATTGGTCCTACAGTGCCTCAGACATCAACGTCTACAGGTGCTCTAGCTGATTCAAACCATAACTTTATCTTCTCAGGCAATGCTACGACAACCGTTAACACGATTGGCGATCTTGGCTGGGCAAACGGTTATGGAGTCCCAGGGCTTCCAAGTGTTGGATTGTCTGTAACTCGTTCTCAGTAAGAGACTGTTTACTAATCTGATTTACTTAGGTTAATCCTTAGATAAGTTAGACAACAAAAAACACACTCGAAAGAGTGTGTTTTTTGTTACTTATCCACAGTTTTTATGCAGTTCACAAAATGATAATTTGATTATGTTGTATAATTATATCTAATCGGTTTTATTCCGAGTTTGTTTGTTTTATTATTTATTTATTAGATTAATTATAAATATGTCAAAAATTTCATTTAAGAAAGAATACGTTTCCTATGGAGCAGTTGTTTTGTTTGGTCTGCTTTTAAGTGCTGTTGCCGCTTCGGCCGCAACCACTATAAGTAGTACAACACTTACAGGTGGTGGTAATATTACTGTTCCCGCAGCTTATTCGGTGGATGTCGCTTCTGCTGGTGCTTTGAGTATTGGTACTACGACAGCCACATCGGTTATTATTGGCTCATCTTCAGCAAAAGTAGGTATCGCATCTTCATCGCCTTATGTTGCCTTGGGTGTGACAGGTACTACCACTTCATCGTTGGGTGTTGTCGTTGGTTCAGCAGGTACTCCTATAAATCAAGCCTTGAGAGGTAGTTGTGCTTTGATTTACACAAGCAGTCTGGTTACAGCAAGTTCGACCAAAGCATTTGATTGTGCTGTCACTGGCGTCTTGAAGGGAGATCAAGTATTTGTTCAAGCGGCGACAACAACGTCTGCCGTTGCTGCCAATTCATTCGGTGCCTTCATTATTACAGGTGCCTCAGCTTCATCAACAGCCGGATATATAACCATACAAATAACAAATTTTACTGGTGTGGTAGCAGATGTTCCACGAGAAATCGCATCAAGTACCTCTTATTGGATTATCAGATAAATTCTAAATTATCATGATAAAAAAATTATTAATTTGTCTGGGCTTAGGCCTGGTCCCACTTGTTGCGATGGCGGCGTACAATGATGTCTCCCTTGCAACCAACACAGTTATTTCTATCCAAGACTCTCTGGGCAACACTGTCAGTCTAACAGTCTCTGGTACAGCTGATGTCTTAGAGTCAATTATTGTTGGGAGCACAGACTTTACAGCCACTCTGCAATCTGGCTCAACTTTAACAGTAGTATCCTCTGGTAGAAATCTTCTGTCCACCACCGCTAACAGTACCTACTACAGTACCAGCTGTGATGACAGTCAGTCATCCATGACATTAAGTTCGACAGAAGCAGCAACCGTAGTAGTTACAGCAAGCCCTAACTCTTGTGGCTCTAGTTCAACATCAACAGCTACAGGCAGTAACGGTCCAGTAGCCCAATCTGGTGGTGGAGGAGGTGGATCTTCCTCTTACATTGCTCCCACAACAACCACTACAACAACGAGTTCAGTTGCAAGTCTACAAGCACAGATTGCTAGTTTACTTGCGCAGGTTGCATCTCTACAAGCCCAACTAGGTGTCTCTTCTGGTTCTGGAACAGGATTTACATTTGGTAAAGCAGTCTCTTTCATGGCCTCAAGTCTTGATATCAAGAATCTTCAAAAGGTTCTCAACTCAGATCCTGCTACTAGAGTGGCTTCCTCTGGGGTTGGTTCTTCTGGCAAAGAAACAACATATTTCGGTCCAGCAACTCGGGCAGCTGTTCAGAAGTTCCAAGTTAAATATAGTCTAGCTACTCCGGGAGGAGTAGGATATGGGGTTTTTGGTCCAAAAACTAGAGCAAAGGCGGCTGAAGTCTCAAAAATGAAAGGATTATAGGGTATAGAGTAGGTTAAAATACAAAAGACTCCTTATTGCAAAGGGGTTTTTTGTTGGATATAATGCTATATATGGAAATTACAAAAACACATAAAATCATAATCAGCACTGTGGCTGTCTTGGTATTACTAGGCGTCTATATTGCCTTTAGTAAAAAATCAGAAGCACCGGCCGAGCCTGTAAATCCTACAGCCAGCTCAACAATTACCACAGCTACTTCTTCTGGCACACAAATAGTAACTCAAGGCTCTGGTGGGTATAAAATAGAGCAAGTTTCATTGGATAATAAAAAAAATGTTCCACAGCCTATTCCGGATTTGAACAGGCCAGTTATTTCATCAGGTTCTGTCTCCGTCTCCAGCGAGGCCATTGTCAGAGCCACTGAGAGAATATTGGCTATGCAGTCTAGATTAAAGAAAGACCCCGCTGATTTAGCCGCTTGGATTGAACTGGGAATTTATCAGAAAATGGCAGGGGATTATGATGGGGTATTGATTTCCTGGGGTTATGCTACAAGACTTACTCCAACCAACTATGTTGCTTTTGCTAATCTTGGTGACTTTTATGCCTATTTCATAAAAGACGCAACTAAATCAGAAACTTATTACAAAAAAGCCATATCCGTAGCTCCAAAACAGGCTTATCTTTATACACAACTTGCTGATGTTTACAGGTATGTGTTTAAGGATCTCGTAAAAGCCAAGGCAATAATTGATCAGGGGTTGTCTCAGATTCCGGATGACCCGAATCTACTCCAAATGAAAGCTGTTTTAGCAGCCAGTAGTTAGCATCTAGCATTTAGGTAAAGATACAAGCAAATTTTCCCTAGCCACTAGACACTGGCTACTATATACTATCTTTATGTCAAAGTATTTTGATAAAGATTTTTTCAAGTTTCTCTTCGGATTCCTGACTATTGTTTGTATTAGTCTGATAATCATTTTAGTGACAAAAATCTATGCAGCACAGTAGATTGCTTTTGATATCTATATTATTTCTATTTTTCCTGCCAGTTTTTTCTTTTGCTGATAGTTCGTATATTTTTTCGACTGATTCACAAAGTGTTGATGTTGGGGTTATGTCGAGTAAAATAAATATTCAGGCCAGTGCTCCTGTGATCGAAACTACATATTTAGTCCTTACTTCCTCCTCAGCTACTGGACAGTTTTTGACTAGCTCTGGAAATCCTCAAACAAGCGCTGTTTATATAAGCACAGGAGATTCAAATCGCGGTGTTTATTATAAAGATTCCACGGCTGGTGATTTTATTATTACCGCAGTTGTCCAAAATAAAGCTAAAACAAGTACCATCGCAACTATTAGCCAGCATATTTTTATTGGTCAGCCAGTTTCTGCTGGAAGTGCAAGTTCAACTAGCACAACAACTAGTAATACAGCTACTACCACAAATGTTTCCACATCGGATGTGGAAACATCATCATTAAACATTACCTCTGCTCATTCTAGCCCAGCTCCAATTAGTGATATGGAAGAAAAATTGGAATTTGAAATATCGGCTGGAAGGGATAGGTTAACAGAAGTCGGAAGTAGTGTATTGTTTCGAGCTGTACCAACTAAGTTTGATAAAATACCAGAGTTGGGCATTACATACATGTGGTCATTTGGTGATGGTACTGTTGGGCAGGGCAATAATATAAACCATACGTATAAATTTGCAGGGGAATATTCTGTAGTGGTCAACGCTAGCTATTCTGATAAGCAGGCGGTTAGTAGACTCTCTGTTAGAGTTATTTCTCCGGATGTTTCTTTGAGTAAAGTTTCTGGGGGTGTACAAATAAATAATAATTCAAAAACAGAAATAAATTTGGAAGGATGGAGTTTAATCAGAAATAAGAAAACATTTGTTTTTCCAATGGACACGTTGATTCCCTCTCTCAAAAAAATAGTATTTTCTGATGATGTTACAGGGATGACGGATGGTAATATAGAGTTATTGAATCCTCTGGGTAAGCAGTTTGCTAATTTTATTCCTGAAATTCCACGGGCAACAACAGCACAATCAGCAACAACATCTACAGTTATAAGTTTTGCTGATATTCAAGCCAAACTAGATGATGTCAAAAATAAATTAACCCAAATCGCTCCAAAACCAGAAGTGAAACTGGCAAGCATAATAAACACTTCAGTCGAACCAAAAATAGAACCGAAAAAGCAGATTTCTACAAGCAGTTCTAGTGAATTATCAAATACAGCCATAGTTTTCGAAGCTTCTAAACAAAGTGGTGTGGTCAGTAGTATTTTCTCTTGGCCTATAAAGGGCTTTAATTTTATAAAGCATCTCTTTACAGAAGAATAACTTTAGTATAATGTGTCTTTATAAGGTCAAAGACAACGAGTGCTCCTAGGAGCTTAATTTCTCGTCGAGATTTTACTTCACTTTTGTGACGTACCTATTTCGGCCTTGAGGTCGGTTTTTATCTGCGACGAGAGAGGAGCGCGTGAATGTGTAATCACATTCACAGCGTCCGAACGAGGAGTAGCAATGGTAAAAACCCCGCCCCTTTGGGGCGGAACAGGGGTCCAGGGCTTGCCCTGGGGTTTCATACCATTGATTATCAAAATAATAAAATATTAAATGGCAATAAGTAAAGAAAAGAAGGGAGAAATCCTCTCTAAATTAAAGAAAGTCGTAAAAGATTCTGCTTCTATTGTTTTCGTGAACTTTCACGGTTTGCCTGTTATAGAGTCATCGACTATTCGAAAGGTTCTTCGGGAAAAAGGCGTGGGTTATACAGTGGCAAAAAAATCTTTAACGAAGAAAACTTTGTCGGAGGCCGGTTTTTCTGGCCAAATGCCGGATTTACCAGGGGAGTTAGGAATAGTATACTCGCCCGCCGTAGCCTTGGCGAAGGAGGGAGGCACGGATCCTATAGAAGGAGCTCGTGAAGTTTACGGATTCCAAAAAAAGCTCGATAAGAAGATACAGATTGTTGGTGGGGTTTTTGAAGGCAGGTTTATGAATCAGGCGGAAATGCTTGTCATTGCTCAGATTCCAGGGCTTCAAACACTTCACGCTCAGTTTGTAAATCTTATCAATTCACCTATCCAGTCTTTCGTTTTTGCTCTTAATGAAATTGCAAAAACGAAATAATTTTCAATTTACAATTCTCAATTTTCATTGAATTTTCAGTAAAAGAATTTTCAAGTTTGATTCATTGAGACATTGTAAATTGGTTGAAAATTGTAAAATTAAAAATTGAAAATTAACTAAAAATTATGGAAGAAACAACAAAAGTACAAACACCAAGCAAGTTTAAGAGTATAGTCGAAAGCATCGAGCAGATGTCTGTTCTCGATTTGCACGAGCTTGTAAAACATTTGGAGGAAAAGTTTGGTGTGTCAGCGGCGGCGGTTGCAGTAGCGGCACCAGCGGGTGGGGTAGTAGCAGGTGGTGCAGAGGAAAGTTCAACAAAGAGTATTGAGCTTACGGATGGTGGAGCAACAAAGATAGCTGTTATAAAAGTAGTTAAAGAAGTTCTAGGTCTTGGCTTGAAAGAGGCAAAGGATCTAGTTGACGTCGCTCCAAGTATGCTGAAGGAAGGAATGAAGAAGGAAGATGCGGATGCATTCAAAAAGAAACTAGAGGAGGCAGGAGCCAAGGTTACACTAAAATAACAAAAAAGACCCGCAAGGGTCTTTTTTGTCAACTATCGCATTTTTGGGTGGGAAGAGTATAATCCGAGCATGGAGACTTTAAGTAAACTCTTTGGTTCGGAGGCCAAGGTCAAGATTATGAGGTTGTTTCTTTTTAATCCGGATCGGGTTTTTGATACAAGCGACATAGCCGATAGGGTAAAAGCCGAGATGAGCAAAGTCAGACGTGAAGTTTCCAATATGGAAAAAATGGGTTTGGTGAAACGCAGAGCCACAAATAAAAAGAAAATAAACGGCCACGGCTTTGTCCTCGACTCCGGGTTTCCTCATTTATTATCTTTACAAAACTTTTTAATCAACACCGAGCCGTTGCATCCGAAGGAAATAATAAAGAAAATAGGCAAACTGGGTTCCATAAAACTGATTATAGTTGCTGGAGTTTTCATTCAAGAACCGGAAAGTCGAACGGATCTACTAATTGTCGGGGATAATGTCAAAAAGGCGGCGTTAGAAAATACTATCAAAATTCTCGAGTCGGAGATAGGAAAAGAGCTAAAATATGCCTATTTTACGACCGAGGACTTCAAATATCGCCTAAGCATGTTCGACAAGCTCACTCGGGACATCCTCGATTATCCACACAAGAAGGTTCTAAACAGGCTTGGCATCATCTAGGGATGTTGTATAATAGGAGTATTATTAATTAAATACGTGTCCGCACACTAACTTTGGTATTGATTTTTAGTTCTGACTCAAAGTTTCATTGGGCAGAATAGACTATCTTTACAAATGAAGTACCGAAGGTTTTGTTTTGAAAAATCAGAACGATACCAAAGTTGGTGTGCGGATGAATTATTATGATATTAGACACATGGGGTAACGTTTTAAATACTTCTTTCCAAAATCTTTGGACTGGAGTAATTATGTTTATTCCAAATTTGATTGTTGCCGTTGTTATTTTGTGCATTGGTTGGGCCATCGGCGTTATCGTTGAAAAAGCCATCAAGCATTTTATGAAGATGATCAAGTTTGACGAAGCTTTGCAAAAAGCGGGATTTGACGGATTTGTCAGAAGGGCCGGACTTAACTTGAATTCTGGCACTTTCATTGGCGGTCTTGTTAAGTACTTTATTATTATCGTATTTTTGATTGCAAGCTTCGATGTCTTGGGTCTAAACCAAGTAACAGCATTCTTGCAGCAAGTGGTTGTTGGTTATCTTCCACAGCTTATCATTGCTGTACTTATCCTGTTGGTTGGTGGTGTTGTTGGTGATGTTGTGTCACGAATTGTAACAGCATCAGCTCGCACAGCTAGCCTTTCATCAGCAAATATTTTAGGTGTTGTTTCCAAATGGGCGGTTTGGATTTTTGCCATACTAGTTGCTCTATCACAAATGGGCATTGCTGGTGCATTTATCCAGACTTTGTTTACCGGATTTGTCGTAGCGGTTTCCCTAGCCCTAGGCCTTTCATTTGGCCTTGGTGGTCAGGATGCGGCGGCGAAGACTATTGCTCGTGTTTCCGATCGCATTTCTTCTCATCAGTAAAACTTCCCTGCCTACCGGCAGGCAGGCAAATTTGATGAAGTTTTCAAAAAGCTCCCGAAAGGGAGTCTTTTTGTACACATCTTATCCCCAATTTTAGGGCTGAAATGGTATTTGACACTATACAGGGCTTCCTATATACTCTTATGCATTACAGATATGTTAAAAATTATCCTATTTTCACAGCGGTATAGATAACGGCCTATTTAGACTGTTGTCAGAAAATCCCGCTTGAAAGCGGGATTTTCTGACCGGATTGTAGTTTGACATCTTAATCCCACCCAGCCGTTTTCTGAGGTCTTGAAGCTGAGGTGGAACTAAACCCGCACACTAACTTTGTTATTGACTCTGTCATGTGCAAAGCACGATAACAAAGTTAGTGTGCGGGTAAAGGTAAAAGTCCGAATTTTGTTCCCGAGCACAAGCGAGGGATAACAAAATTCAGGATACTGAGCACTTCGATTGTAGAAGTGCGAAGCATAAGATGTTATGTAGTTGATTCTATGTAACAGGATAAAGTAAATGCTTTTTTCTGGCTGCGATAGTGGTATCGCAAATAGATGGAAGCATGTCCGCACACTAACACTAGCATTGTGTTTTTGTTGCTTAATATAGTTTAGTTGTTAGATATGATTTGATGACTAATCTGATTAAGTAGTAAAAATATTAAAAACACGATGCAACGATGCTAGTGTTAGTGTGCGGATAAATTGGTTTTTAAATTTCCTAATGGGAAATTTAAGAGCGTATGGTGGATGCCTTGACTCAAAATGGCGATGAAAGACGTAGCATGGCTGCGATAAGCGTGGGGGAGGTGCCTAGCAACCGTTAATCCCACGATTTCTGAATGGGGAAACCTCTCGACTTCGGTCGAGTGCCTGCAAATTATGTAGGTAGCTTACCTGGGGAAGTAAAACATTTCATTACCCAGAGGAAAAGAAAAAAATGTCCGTAAGGACGATATTGCGTTAGTAGCGGCGAGCGAAAACGCAAGAGCCCAAACCTGTGCATCACATTGTATGTGATGCAGAATAATGATTTAAGAATAATGAATAATGAATAATGCAAATGCACCATTCATAATTCAAAATTCAATATTCATAATTCTGCATCGCGTTCAGCGCGATGCATGGGTGTTGTAAGGCAGAAACGTTATAATTTATTATAAGAGAAGTTAAAAAATATATTCTTAATCGAATGTGCTGGAAAGCACGACCCTAGAGGGTAATGGTCCCGTAGATGAAAATAATATATCTTCTTTGTTTCTGTTCTTGAGTACTTCGAGACACGAGTGGCTCGGAGGAATCTGCCGGAACTAACCGGTAAGGCTAAATACATTTTGAGATCGATAGTGAACTAGTACCGTGAGGGAAAGGTGAAAAGAACCCCGATAAGGGGAGTGAAATAGATCTGAAACCATATGCTTACAAGGAGTCGGAGCGGATCGCACAGTGTGCGTTACCTGCCCGCAATGCTACGCATAAGCGTCGCAGGCGGGCGTTCTGTCTTGAATAGTG
>Ga0209542_10001927_pt1 | contig 47763 bp, 41 predicted proteins | sample RifCSPhighO2_01_FD_184028 | JGI IMG/M metagenome (GOLD analysis project Ga0209542, IMG submission 184028) | Soil microbial communities from Rifle, Colorado - Rifle CSP2_plank highO2_0.1 (SPAdes) (version 2) | ecosystem: Environmental > Terrestrial > Deep subsurface > Rock core/Sediment ...
CGGTTTGTTATAAAATGCCGCTTCCGCAACAACGGTACTATTGGGGCTAATAATTAAATCGGCCCGCCTTAAAACCTGGTCCGAAGGTATTCGGTAATCAATCAATTTGACATTGGGTGTTCGGGCAATCTTTTCAAAGTAAGAAGGCGGCCGATAGCCTACCATCATCGGATGTTCTTTGACTACTAAAGTATAATCATCCGGCAAAGATAAAGCACTGAGCCTGGCGACATCAATTTGATTATTGAAATAAGGAGCCTGAACATCAGTTGTCTCTTCCGGTTGAAATTGTAAAGGCAGATAAGCGAATTTTTTAACCTGGTCAAATGGATAATAATTAAAATTGTTAGTGATCTTGCGGTAGCGCCGATGGGCGTAATGATCACGTAAAATAATGCGCGGCGGCCGATAATCAGTAGAAATGCTAACATTACCCAAAAGCGTATCCGGCCGCTTCAGGTACCAACGCAAAATCTGGCGATAAGGAGAAAACTCCTGTCTGATTTTTTTAAGCAACGGCGTTTTTTTGTAAATTCTATCCATGTAATCCGGTCGCTTAAAAGATTCACGGAATTCACGAATGTATTGCCGAGCGACCTGCATATTCTTGCTTTCGGCTAGGCCGCGATTTAAAGCATTGAGTTGATCGTCAAAAGAACCGGAACTTTCTAGGTAGTCTTGGGTGAATATTTTAATATTTCTAATTTTACAATCGTAAGGCACCAGCATTTTGACCCCCCGCTTTTTGGCCAAAATACTGCACATAATATGCGGACTTTCCACAAAGTTTGGCGCTAAAATCACGTCCGGTTTAAATTCATCAAAAAATATTTTGACGTATTTATAAACCGCTTTGATATAATCAATGATTTCTTCGTCAGAAACATTCTGGCGAAAACTGTAATAATATTTATCGCCATAACAACGAAAGTGATTCCGAACCGAGCTGGCCATTGGCCAAACCGAAGGCACTCCGAGATCCTGACAAATTTGAGCTAAAGTGTAATGGGAATCACCAAGATATTTTTTAGGATCGGCCATTACTTCATCATAGTTGATCACTAGGTCATAATGGACATCCTTTTGGTTTAAGACAAATTTGTGAACGCTTCGCTTCATGGTAAAAGCGGCTAAGTGGCACCCCTGATCTTGCAATTTCTTAGCCAAAAAATGGCCAATACGAAAACCCCAGCCGCGCTGCTGAAAAATCAAAACTCTTTTGCCTTGAATTTTATTAACGTTATTCTCCGACATACTTTAGATAAAAATTAAATTCATCTGACTGGTAAGTCTTAAAATTATTTTTTTCAAACAATTTGAGTGAGGCCGGGTTGGTTTTTTTAATCTCGGCTAAAACTATTGACTGGCTGGGAATATTTTTCAAAGACTGGCTTAAAAGCCAATGACCCAATCCCCGACCCTGGTATTGAGGGTCCAAGGCGATAGAGACGCGGTAATTTTTATTCGGCTGGTTAAAGTCAAAGCGGCAATAACCAATGACTATTCCCTCGGCATTTGCCAAAACAAAACAAAGGTTACCGGTGTTTCCGAAGTACTGCTGCTGAAACCAATTTTGATGATCGGAAAATTTAATCTCGTCTTGATTTTTTGAATGCTGTCGAACCATGGGGCTGTTACGAATCTCCCAAATCCTTTGACTGTCAGAAATCTCAGCCGGTCGGACCAAAAAGTTAGCGAAATCTTCAGTCATAATCTATTATGTTTTCCCCGAATATCCGCCCAGGGCGGAATGAGGGGAGTCTGAAAAATAATACTGTCGGCGGAGCCGACACTGCTCATAAAGAACCCGCCCAGATACCCAGCCGTTTCTGTGTATCCATAACATACAGAAACGGCTGGGTCGGGTTCATTTAGCGATTAAAGACCAGCTTAAAGGCGTGGCCCGGGAAATGTCAGCCGCCGCGGTTTGACCAATAACTTGATCGTAATATTTCGGCTCTAGACCATGCCCCGGCCTAATTGATCTAACGTTTTTAGGCGTGAATTTTTCACCTTTTTTAACATCCTCAACCACAAAAAGAGATTTGCGAAAAATAATATTTTCCGCTTCCTTAAGCCCAGCGCCATATTGGACTTGACCCAAAGCCACCTCAGCGTCACGGATTGACAAAACCAGATCTTTAAACTCCGCCGGTTCTAAAGAATAAGCGGCATCAGGTCCACCCTCTGCTCGGGATAAAATAAAATGCTTTTCAACGATAGAAGCGCCTAAAGCGACAGCCGCGACCGCGGCGGTCTTGCCTAAACTGTGATCGGATAGACCAACCACTGTTTTAAATCTTTTGGCAATATCGGGAATCATTAATAAATTCATGTCCGCCGGCTTGGCCGGATAGGCGCTGATGCAGTGTAAAATTGCGACTTGAGGACAACCGTTATCTTTAAGCGTTTTAATCGCCAGCTCAAGTTCCTCTAGAGAAGCCATGCCCCGAGAGATAATGACCGGCTTTTTAGTCTGACCAATGCGTTTTAGTAAAGGAATATCGACCACTTCAAACGAACCAACTTTGTAAAGGTCGACTTTAAGCGTTTCCAAAAAATCCACGGCCGTAACGTCTAAGGGAAAAGAAAATAAAACCAGGCCTTTTGATTCGGCGTAGTCTTTCAATTTGCCGTGCCAGTCCCAGGGCGTATAAGCCTGTTGGTAGAGTTGATGCAAAGTTTGACCTTGCCACGCCTCATTAACCTTGATCTGAAAATATTCTTTATCGCTGTCAATTGTGATAGTGTTTGGTGTATAGGTTTGTAATTTGACCGCGTCAACTCCGGCCTGGGCGGCGGCGTCAATAATTTTTACCGCCGTCTCGTAAGACTGATGGTGGTTGCACGACATCTCGGCAATAATAAAGACGGGTTGGCCCGGACCAATTTCTCTTTTTCCCTTTGGAGTATTGATTGAAAATTCGGTCATAAATTTAGATTATTTTATTACAGAGGCCGAATACCCCGTGCTTCAGCGCGGGAATGAAGGCCGTTTTAAAAAATTACCGTCGGCGGAGCCGACTCCGCTGGTAAAGAACCCGCCCAGATACCGCGGGCTTCAGCCCGCGGTCGGGTTCATATTTTCCTTGTTTAATCGCTTTAACCCCCGCCTGCTCTTGCTTAATCCGTTGCTTCATCACTGGACTGCGATAAGCCTTGTTAATCATTGTTTGCCACTGAGCTGGATCATTATTCATCAAAATTTCTTCGGCCGACTGCAGACTGAGCCTGTTTTCTGCCAGCCATTGCCTCAGCTGGTTATCTTGATCGATAAACGCTTGGACTCGGGGCAAATGATAATCATTAGAAATCACAACGATCTTGTCTAAACTATTATCAATGATAATCTTTTTTAGTTCTTGCAGTTCTTCAAAGGTATTGGCTGACTTATCCTCTTCAATAATTTTGTCAGCTGTCACGCCCAAGTCAATCAGTTCTTGTTTTAAGACTGAAGCAACAGTTGGCGCCTCGGCAATATCTTTTAGCTGCCCCTTGCCACCCGAAGCAATCACCAAATAATTCGGGAAGTCCTGAAATAAACAACTGGCCGCCACCACCCGCAACCGATCGCCCAAAGCGCCAAAGTCGTCTCCCGGTTCGTCAAAGTTAGTTGTCCGCCAGCGGCCGGAATCGTTTTTCAGTCCGCCGCCCAAAATGAAGATTGCTTCTTTAGCCATAACTATTTTTTAATTAGTCTAACCGGAATGCCGGCCTGAGCCATTCTCTCTTTAATACTATTGGCGGTATGGCCGGAATAATGAAACATACTAGCTAACGAAACGGCATTAGCCTGACCTTTAATCACTGCATCGATAATATCCTGAACTTTGCCGGCACCGCCGCAAGCGATAATCGGAATTGAGGAAACCTGAACTGCCTGATTAATCAGATCAATGTCGTAACCTGACATCATACCATCTCGATCTATTGAATTTAAAAATATTTCTCCGGCCCCCAGCGTCTCAACTTCTTTAATCCAATCGACTACTTTTTTACCAGTATTCTGGCGGCCGCGATCACGGAAAACGAAATATTGGCCATCAATCAGTTTGGCATCAATAGCAATAACTAAAACCTGGCTACCGTATTTTTTGACGATCTGGCCGATGATGCTCGGATTTTTTAAAGCTTCACTGTTAATTGAGATTTTATCGGCACCAATCTTCATTAATTGATCAACGTCTTCAAGAGAATGAATACCGCCGCCGACCGTCAAAGGCATAAAGCATTCTTCGATGATATCTTTAATTACGGCAAAGGCCGGTGGCCTATTTTCAACCGTGGCCATTAGATCTAAAAAAATCAACTCATCAACATTACGACTATTGTAGACTCGGGCCATTTGAATCGGACTGCCCAAATTTCTCAACTGATTAAACTGAATGGTTTTAACCAGATTAAAGCCATTAAAAAGCATACAAGGGATAACTCTGACTTTAAGCATGACCGGAAAGATTTAAAAAATTATGCAAAAGTTTCAAGCCGGCGGTTTGACTTTTTTCCGGATGAAACTGGGTGGCAAAAATATTGTCTTTTCTGATAGTGGCAACAAACGGCTGGCCGTAATCACAAGTACTGGTGACTAAAGAACTATCAGCAACTTTTAAGTGATAGCTATGAACAAAATAAAAATTATTATCCAGTAAATCACGTAATAAGGCGTCATCTTTTTGAACAATGATTTCGTTCCAACCAACATGGGGTAATCTTAAATTATTGGCCGTTTGCAATTTTACTACCTCACCTTGAATCCAGCCCAGTCCGTCGTGTCTACCGAATTCATTGCCGACTTCAGCCAACAGTTGCATGCCTAAACAGATGCCTAAAAAAGGGGTTTTTCCTTTTAAAACTTTATCATTAAGAATTTCAACCAAGCCAAGCTGACGCAGATTACTCATACCGTCGCCAAAAGCGCCCACGCCAGGCAAAACGATAAATCTCGCCTGATCAATGTCGGCCGCGGCGTTGGAGACAAGCACCTGATCAGGATAAATCGCCTTAAAAGTTTTTGCTACCGAAGCGACGTTACCCATTTTGTAATCAATAATCACCAGCATAAATGAGCTAAGCTTTATTCATAGTTAGATTTAAGAACCAAGTTGCCGGCGATGTCCCTTTTAAAATTGCCGTCATCATCAAGCTCAAAAATCTGTTTATTGGTGAATGAGTCGATAATACCGTCGACATCTTTTTTGGTCAGACCGGTATATTCCATAAATTTCTTAATACCGTAATAAGGATACTTGCCGTCGTATTTTTTTATCAGCATCAAGCCTTCGGCCCGGCTAATCCGCTGGTTGCGGATATCTAAACAGGCATGGTCAGTCGCTCGGCCAAAGCCGTATTTGACGAATTTAAGATAATCATGAAGGCCGACTGTGGACTCGTCTAAATTTTCATAATTGGTATACGTGCCCTCAATTGGACCGTCATCTTTGACGTTGAAGCCATAATTTTTGATCACTGCTACTTGGCGCCGAGCATCCCAGGGAAAATAATAGCCCAAAAATAAACCGGTAACGCCAACAGTATCCAACTCCTCTTGCGAAGGATAAGTGTAAGGTAATAAATCTTCTTTGGTAATGCCGCCAACGCCAACCATGTCATCAAGCCGGTTGCCCAATAGGCCGCCAAATTCCTCCAACCAACGACGATCTAAAGTATTTTTGTTCCTGGCCGCGGCCGGACCGCCATATTCGAGCTGAGAATTTTCTCCCCAAATGAGCAAAGGAATCTTGAATTTAACCGCCATATTCACCGGCACGGTAAAAATACCGATATGGTTAGGCCATTCGTTGTCGCCGACACGTTTAAAGCCTTCAATAACCATTTTTTTATAAACGACTGGATTCTTTCTAAAATAAACTAGATCTACCCCCAGACTAGACAGATTATCAAGATTCTTTTTCCCCCGCGGCGTCTGATAAGTTGGTTCGAAACAAACACACAAAGGATTGAGTTTGTAAACATGCTTGATAATGTAAGTTTGATAAGTGCTGTCTTTGCCGCCACTGACCGGCACGATGCAATCGTAATTTTTTCCGTCTTTAGATTTGTAGCGCTGAATTATCTCTTCAAACTCTTTTTTTCTAGCTGACCAGTCAATGGCTTGCGCTTTTCGTTCTGCGGAACGGCAAGCATCACAAACTCCGTCTTCGTCAAAATTCAAGTCGGGTTTGGTATTAGGCATGACGCATTTTTTACAGTATTTGAGCATAATATTTTTTAAAGCTTATTAGTCTAAAATAATTAAAAATTATTTTTTAACCGCCTGTTGCCAATCGGCCAAAGTGTCAATGTCAATATTTTCCTCAGCCGCCATCACCAGAAATTCCACGTTTTTTTCATCAACGATTTTATCCATTGTCATTAAAACTTCCGAGCGGGAAAAATAAATCGCGCCGTTTTCCCGGTATAATGGCTGATAATATTGGCGGTTAACTCGCTCTGGCGGATAAAATGGCAGGTATTTTCCTTCAATTTTATGCCAAAACCGGCCGCAATCTTCAACCACGCTGACTACGCTGTTGCAATTGGTCGTCTCAAATAAATCTAAAGCTTGATTGATTCTTTCCGGCTTGAGAAAGGGTGAAGTTGGATATAACAATAAAATTACATCCGCTTTATAATTTTGTGTTTCGGCCAGATAGCGGACCGCGTGCTGTAATACCGGCAAAGTTGGGGTTTGATCATCGGCTAATTCCGCCGGACGCTTAAATGGCGCCTCAGCACCATACTCTTTAGCAATCGCCGTAATTTCATCGTCGTCAGTGGAAACCAGCACTCGGTCAATGCGCTCAACGCTTTTAGCTAACGCTATCGGCCAGGCGACCAAAGGCTTGCCTTGCAGCGGCAAAACGTTTTTTCGCGGAACGGATTTTGAACCACCCCGGGCGATTATTATTGCTAAAACTTTTTCCTTATTTTTTAACATACCCCGTTAGAAGTTTATTTTGATAATTAAAATGGTAGTCTATATTATATAATCAAAGTTTATTTCTATCACCTCGTTAGCTGCGAGAAGAAAAAATATTAATAATATTTTTTCTTCTAGAAACTTCTAACGGGGCATAAGATTGAAAAAAATCTTTGATTAACTTGGCAATAAACTGAACCTGATTTTTGGTTAAGCCCGGATAACAGGGCAAAGTCAGACAAGAATTTTGATAGCGTTCGGTATTTTTTAGTTTTAAATTTTTAAAACCGATTTTTTGGTAATAAGGCTGGGAATAAACCGCCGGATAATGAAAATTGACCGCCACGCCTTTTTGCCATAAGTATTTTTTTAACTTGTCCCGCCAAGCCGGCTGTTTGGTCAAAATAACGTATAGATGCCAGCTGGAATAGTCGCCGAAAAGTTGGCGAGGCAAAATGATTTGCCCTAGATCGCCTAACGCTTTTTTGTACCATTCAGCCACCCGATGTCTTTTGACCAAAAATTGGTTTAATTTTTTAAGCTGAGACAACCCTAGGGCGGCCTGGATATCGGTCAGGCGGTAATTATAGCCTAATTCGGTCATCACGTTTCTGCCCTGCTGATCTTTATAAAGACCATGGCTTCTGAGTAAAATCATTTTTTGATAATAATTTTTGTTGTTAGTAACAATCGCCCCGCCTTCGCCGGTCGTGATCGATTTGACCGGATGGAAACTAAAAACCGTCATTGCCGATAAACTGCCGACTTTCTTATTTTTATGTTTGGCGCCCAAAGCATGACAAGCGTCTTCAATCACCAATAATTTGTGTTTTTTGGCAATCCGGTTAATCTCGGTCATGGCGCAAGGCTGACCGGCAAAATGAACCGGGACGATAGCTTTGGTTTTTTTGGTAATCAGTTTTTCAATTTTTGTTTCATCGATATTGTAAGTGTCTGGTCTGATGTCGCAAAAAACCGGTTTAGCACCGACGGCGAGCAGCATATTGGTCGTGGCGACAAAAGTATTGGGCGTGGTAATCACTTCGTCGCCTGGTTTTAAACCAGCCGCTAAATAAGCCAGATGTAACGCCGCCGTGCCGGAACTAACCGCCACCGCATACTTGGCGCCGCACCAGCGGGCCAAATTTTTCTCAAATTCGCCAATTTTTGGCCCTTGAGTCAGCCAGTCCGAAGACAATACCGGCTTAACAGCGGCAATGTCTTTTTGATCTATGGATTGATGGCCGTAAGGAATCATAAAAAATTACTTTTTGTCTTTTAGCACCATGGCCTGAAGATCAGCTGGGGTCAGCCAGTCTTGGTTGGTATTACTCCGAAAACTAAACTCCGGCGGCAAGGGTTTGCTTGAACTAAGCAACTGATCAAACTTCTGCTCGACATTAAAAAATTCTTTATACTCGGGCAAAACCAAAAAATACTTTTCCAGCTCCACCGCATGCCGCCCCTCGTCTTCAGTTAATAATATTTCATGCAATTTTTCGCCGGGCCGGATGCCAATCACTTCCCGGGAAACACCCGGGACAATCGCTTCAAACAAGTCAACTAATTTCATACTCTTAATTTTGGGAATAAATATTTCTCCGCCGCGCATATTGGCTAGGGTGAACAAGACCAAGTCAAAGGCTTGCTCAAAAGATATCCAGAACCTGGTCATTCTTTCGTCAGTGACATAGACTTTATCCTGGCTTTGACCGGACCGGATTTTTAACAGACTTTCAACGATACTGCCGCGGCTGCCTAAAACGTTGCCGTAGCGCACACAGCTGAATTTGGTTTTACCGGCGGAATAGGAATTGGCGTTGACAAACATTTTTTCGGCGCACAGTTTGGTTGAACCGTACAAATTTATCGGGTGAGCGGCTTTATCAGTGGAAATCAAAACCACTTTTTGCACGCCCTGGTCAATCGCCGCGTCAATGACATTCTGACTGCCGAAAATGTTAGTTTTAATCGCCTCAAACGGATTGTATTCCAAAGTCGGCACCTGCTTTAAAGCCGCGGCGTGAATCACAATATCCACTTCATGAAAAGCCCGCTGGAGCCTGGGTAGATCGCGGACGTCGCCTAAAAAAAACCGCAGTCTTTTATCATTGAGCTCCTGGCTCATTTGCCACTGCTTCAGTTCATCCCGGCTAAAAATAATCAATTTTTTAACCTGATAATTTTCCAAAATAAACTTGGCAAAATTGCTGCCAAACGAACCTGTCCCTCCGGTGATTAAAACTGTTTTGTTACTAAGCATAATTATTAATCTAATTTATTCTTTATATTAAAGACTTTAAAAAAATAAGAATTTTTATCTTCAAGCAGCTGGCGCGGTACACCTTGCTCGACGATTTTCCCCTGTTCCAAGACAATCAAACGATCGGCATCAATCACGGTTGATAAGCGATGGGCGATAAACAAAATCGTAATTTTACCCTTAAGATTTGCCAGCACCTTCTGGATCTGCAGCTCTGATTCATTATCTAAAGCGCTGGTCGCTTCATCAAAAATTAAAAGCTGAGGCTGGCGGACTAAAACCCGGGCGATGACAACCCTTTGCCTCTGACCGGCAGAAAGCATTATTCCCCTTTCGCCAATTTCAGTCTCTAAGCCCTTGGGGCAACTTTTAATGAAATCGTAGATGCTGGCCGATTTGGCCGCCTGAATGATTTGCTCATCGGTGATCGATTGATTGTAAAATCTGATGTTATCAGTAAAGGTACCATTCATCAAAAATATATCTTGAGAAACATAGCCAATATTGAGGCGCCACTGATTTAATTTGATGTCGGAAATATTTTTATCATCCAGTAAAATCTGCCCCGCCGTTGGCTTTAACAAACGCAAAATTAAATCAACTAAAGTGGTTTTGCCGACTCCTGACGGACCAATGATACCGACCATTTCGCCTTTTTTTATGGTCAAATTAATGTCATCAAGAACAATCTTTTTATCATTATAGAAAAATGAGACTTGATTAAGACAAAGCTCTTTTTGGAAAGAAAAATTTTCTTGACCCGCCTCGATATCTTGATTATTAATTGATTTATCTTCAAAGTCCAAAACGCTTCTCAAATGAGGCACAAGATCATTAAGATTATGCAAGGTCCGCTGGGCTTGCTGAATGTAAGTAAATATTTTTTGAACCAAATAGACTACAGCCACCAAAACCGCCAGATTAAATTCCGGCGAACGATATAAAACAACAAAAACTAAACAAATAAAAATTATACCGACAGGTTCAACCAGTGCCCCAATTGAATTTTTGAGCAACGCCGATTGGACCGTCAGTGTTTTTAATTGCTTGAAATAAATACTGGCTTTTTGAATAACGTTTTCTGTCGCCACCATGGTTTTAACGGTCTTAACGCCAAGAATATTTTCATTGACATGGTGGGAAACCTCTTTATTAATCTGAGTTCTTTGATAAGCTAAAATTTTTATCCGATAAAGCAGCGGCTTGATCACTAAAAATAGCAGGGCACCAATGGCTAAAGTAATTAAAGTGATATTAAAAGAAATATTAATGGCGACTATCGTATAGATCAGCAACCCAGTCAAAACCATAATGGCATTGCTAATTTCGTCTAAGACATGGGCACTGCTGGGCACGTCAATCATTAAAATCGTTTCCAAATAACCGGACCTTTGTTTAATTAGATGGGGCCAGCTGGCGTTAACGATATTTTTAAATAAACTAGTGCGGGTTTTCTCTTCATAGTCAGAGACGATTTTGATTTTAATATAAACCAATAAAACTGTAATCAAAGCTTTTAAGATAAATAAAATGCTGATAAAAATCAGCAGGAAGTTAACGCTAAATTCTACGTTAAAAAATGAAAAAAAATTTTCAATATTTTGAGAAATAAAGTCGGTCCCATAATCGCCCGCATCTAGAACAAATGAGAATAAAGGAATTAAGGCGTTGACGCCAATACCGCCGACTATACCGCTTAAAAATCCAAGTATTGTCAGGTTAATTATCTGTAACTTATACGGACCAAAAGCCCGCTTTGACAGATGGAAAATCGAAAATAATCTGTTGTCTTTAAAATTAATCATCATAATAAAAAGCCGGTTTTTAGACCCGCTACCATTTATTAATCTTATCCACAACCTTCTTTTTTACCTTTAAATACGACTGAACCGCCCGCTTTTCCACTGCCGGTGAAACTAAACGCAGTATTTCCTTACCTAAAATCCGGTACTGCCGGCCGACTTTATTGGCTCTGATCAGTCCTTTTTTAAGCATCCGCTTAATCGTACTGCTGCTGATTTTCAGTAAAGCCTGGGTTTCGTCAGTGGTATATACGGCATTAGGTTTTATCTCTTGATCCATATAACATAATATACCTTAGAGTATCAATAGGTGTCAAGAGGTGTCAATATCTGATATTAAAACAAATAAAAAAAGAGGCCTCTTGGCGAAATTCGTCTGCTACGAATACACCAAGAGGCTATTTCGTTTAGCTGAGCCAAGAACTAGCAAAGGCAAGCCTTCACTGTTCCATGTACTCCAGCACTTGCTTGACGGCTGCTGCCACTCCGTCCTTTCCGCCATCCATCCTGATGACGATATGGGACAGTCCAATACCCTCATAGCGTTCACTGACCTCACGGTACTTGGCCACTGAATAGACTCCACCGACGGCCTGATTTCGCAACCGTTCTCTAATACGCCTTTCGATCTCAACCGGGGTATCTTTGAACTGACACCAGACTAACTTCATTACCCCGCCGGCCTTCTCGACCGCCTGTTTGAGGAATGCCTGACTGGCGTGGCTGGAATAGGTGGCGGCGATAATGACTGAAAGGCCTTGCCTTAGATTGGCTTCTGCAGCCGCATGAAGAACGGAATAAGCCACTGCCATTCGTGCCTGTTCCCGCTGACGCGCTTGAGGCGTAGAAAGATGGTCTGCTGCCTGCGGCAAAGTGCAACTCGCCGGCGCTCCATCAATGTCGATGAAGTGAAGTCCTGTTTCCTTGGCCAGCGCCTGACCAAGTGTGGTTTTTCCCGAAAGAGGAAGACCAACAAGCACAACAACCATTTTTGATGTCATCGCCAGTACAACTCCTTGTTTTTTGGAATGAAATGAACAACAATGAACAACTCGGTACTATAGCATAAATTATTTACTGCGTCAAGCACCCGTCAAAAATCACTCTTGAAATGAATCTGACTGCGGTCTAAAGACCGCAGTATCTGGGCAAATTCTAATGCATAGTATCGGCTCCTCGCCACGCTAACGCGTTGGCGTAGCGGGCGCCGATATATTATTTCTCAAGCTGCCCTTTATTGCCAGGCTTAAAAGCCTGGGGTATTCGGGCAGCAACATTATAAACAAAAAGTTCTTAATCTATTCGCCTAATAGCTTAAGAACTGAATGTTACAAAACCTCATAAACTATAACTTGGCCGTCCGAGTAAACCTCTTGGTAAAGATTGAATTCGTCTTTGATTTGTTCAAAAGGCAAGTCGGGCAAATCGGCTTTATCCCAGGCAATATAATCCAAAGGGTATTGGCTGAAAATTTCCGGCCAGGGCTTAAGATAAAAATCCTGATATTGAGAAGTAATGGAAGAAATCCAATCAGCCGGCACCTGACTGCTGTTCAGTCCCCTAGTTTTAAAATACATACCGGAGATATCACGAAATATTGCCGGGTTAGTTTGTAAATAGTCAGCGGCTTGGTCCGGCTGAATATTTAACAATTTTAAAGTTAGTAAGAGATTATATTTATCATAATCAGGATAAGGCAACAGACTCAGGCCGGCTTTACTGTCATAATAAACATTCAGCGGCGTATAAATCACCATAAAACGATTGAGCATAAAAGAATCTACGGTTTCTAGGTCGCGGCCAGGGATTGGATAAAAATAAGATTCCGGCACATAAACCACTGCTTCCGGCTGAGCGTTTTTATTAAACCAGCCGATAACATCTTGATACTTTTGGGCTCGCCAATACTTGGCTAAATGATATTGGTAGGAAGCATTGTGAATTTCAAAAATATTAACAAAAGAGATGACAACAATAATAGTTAAAAGTAAATGCTGATAAACACTTTTGATTTTTATCTTGTCTAAAAATTGAAAAAGTAAAACGGCGATGACAATAATTAAAATCGGCCGGTTAAAATACCAATGGAAATGGCCAGCCTGCATCAGTTGGCCGGTGATGATTTGCTGGTTAATGGCGACTGCACCGCTTAAAACTAGCAGAAGTAAAAACCAAAAAGAACGACTCACCGGCTGCGGCCGATTTAGAATATAAACAAAAAATAAACAAACTAAAGCCAATAGAACGACGCTGCTAAAAACCGGCTGGTGGCTGGTGACCAGGCCATAATGCAAAGTCAGATTAGGATAAGAAAAATGCCGGCTTAAATTAAAAGAGTTTAAAAAATAAGGAACGGTAAATAAACTGCCAATCAGTAACACGCCTAAAACTTTTTTAAACTCAGCCGCTTGACGTCTGATTAAAGACACCAGACCTTGTAAACCTAAAAAAATCGTTAAAAATACCCAGGTATAAAGATAAACATGAATGGCCAGACCAAAAAGTAAAACGCTGTAATAAAAATAGCGCTTTTTTGTTGTTGCCAGCCGCTGCCAGAAAGCATAAAGAAAAGCCAAGAAAAATAAAGTACTGATTTGGGGATTAACCGGCCGGCTGTAAATGGAAAATTGATTTTCCGTTAAGTCACTGCCGGTTAAAATTTGCCAAAGCTGACCAGGAGAAGAAATTAGATTGTAGGCCAGGATAGTGACGATAGGAGCAAAGATTGCCGCTTTCTTATTGCCAGAGAGTCTCAAGACTAAGAAATAGATTAAAAGGAAAATCAGAGACGGACTCAAAAAACGAAATAGAATCGCTACGCCATTAATCCCCAGCCCCAGGACTAAACCAGAAAAACCCATTATTAACTCGGGCAAAGGCGGATAAACATAAGGCAAGTCTTTAACGGAAAATAAGGGACTGGCAATAGAATAATGGCCGTCATAAACCTCCCTGACCCGAGCCAGGTAATAGTATTCGCCGTCAGTTTCAAACATGTTAAAACCGCCGTATTGATCCCCAGCCTGATAAAAAAACAAAAGATTGGGAAAAATTATCGTTCCGCCGACGCTTAAGGCTAAGATCAAGGCCAGCCAGTGATTATTGAAAAAAGCCAGGATTTTATTCATACCGAATATTAGAAAAAAAACAAAAAATGTGGTAATCTAAAAAAGTAAGACAAAAATTGAACCAAAGAAATGCTTGACCGCCTAATTAAGACTTACCAAAAAAACAAAAGATTTATTGTTTATTGTCTGATCGGCTTTACCGGGGTCAGCTTGGATTTTTTTATTTTTTACCTTCTGAACAATCAGCTCGGTATTTACTATCAATACGCCAACGTCATCAGCGTTTCGCTGGGTATTGCCAATAACTTTGTCCTCAATGCCTTTTTTAACTTCAAAATGCTGGATAAATTTTTCAGCCGATTTTTGAAATTCTATTCTATCGGTCTTTTGGGGTTAGCCACCAGCGCCCTGTGTTTATATCTAATGATTGAGATTTTGACTTTAGAAACTATCGTGGCTAAAATTCTGACCATTTTTATTGTCACCGCCATCCAATACACCCTAAACAAAAAATTGACATTCAAACAAGCTTAAGGTTTGGTCTGGCCGGCTTTAATTTGTTTAATGTCTTTTTTAATTTGCGGCAACCCGCTTAAAATGTGCCAGACGATTTTCGGTAATTTTTTTACCGGCAAACCGCGGGAAGCGCCAAACTGCCTGGAGAAATGGGCGACGGGTATTTCGCCGACCGAAAAACCGGCGGCCCGGACTTTAACGGTCAACTCGGAATTAACGCAATGCTTAATCCGCCAAGTCTGCTGCAAGAGGAAACTAACCGCCTCTTTTTTTATTAACCGAAAACCACAATCAATATCGTGGAGTTTGGTGCCAAAATATAGAGAAATTAATTTATTAAAAACATAAGTCATCAGCAGACGGTACCAGACATCCTGCCGGTTTTTTTTCCAACCAATGACCATGTCATATTGCTCCAGCAGCGGATACATCCGCCAAAAATCAGCCGGGTCGTGCTGGCCGTCGCTGTCACTGAAAAAGATGACGGGATTTTGCGCCAGAGCAAAACCGTCTTTCATCGCGCCGGTGTATCCCCTTTTTTGCTCGCGCAGATCCAAAGTCAAAGGGTACTGCTTGGCCAAATTTTTTAAGATTTCTTTGGTGCCGTCGGTACTGCCGTCTTCGCAAATAATAATTTGTGAGCCGGGAATTTTAGCAATCACTTTATCATAAAAATCTTTGATCACCTGAGCAATGGTTTCGGCTTCCTGGTGAACCAAAAGGATTAAAGAAATTGGCTTAACCGATTGGCTAGTGATTTCAGGCATAAAACTATTGGTTAATTTTTTGGGCTAAAACCATGGACTTTTCAATGACTTTGTCGGAATTTTCATATTCAAATTCGGCAAACCGGCCGTTAGATTCAATCCCTTGCTCGCGTAAATAGCTTAAGACTTTATCGGTATTGGTCCGGTGAGACAAATCGTAAATCACATAAGCGTATTTTTCCCGACGGCAATCGGTGAAGTTAACCATCTCTTTTGATTCAATAAACCCCAGTTTAACCATATCATCAATGCAGCGGGAAACCAACTGGGCTTCAGGCATCTGGTCGTATTGGTCACCGGACCGGAAAGTGACTTCGGCCATAAAAGAGGCGGAATCGGCCAGGTGATAATTTGACCCCAGAAAATCGAGTTTACTGATCCGGTGAAAAATGACGTCCGGCTGAGGCACCATCACGGCAAAGTGATTGCCGACCAAATCTTTTTTAACGTTAATAATAACAATATAGATAGAATTGTATTTCATGGCGGCCACTGTTTGCTGAATAATGTCCGGGACGCCGGCTAAAACTTTAATAAATTCGTGAATGGGCAAACAGTTGATAATTTGGTCAAACTGATAACGATTTTTACCGGTAGTCACCAGCCAATTTTTAGCCGCCGATTCAATTTTAGTGATTGGCTCGCCTCGGGCAATCGTCACTGCTTGAGCCGATAATTTTTGACTGAAAGCGTCAACCATACTTTGATAGCCGCCGGCGATCGGATAAGAAAAATAAAGCTGATGGGTGTAGCCTTCGCTGTATTTGCCAGCCGCGGCGTTAATGATGTCTTCTTTGGGCGGCTGAGGAATGCGCTCAACCATCTGGGTATCCATCAAAGCCGGATCAAATTTCCAAATTTTTTCGTTATAGGGCCGCAAATAAAGCTCGGTAATGCCCTCGCCGAAAGTCTTTAAAAAAAACGCCAGCATGTTTGTGGCCGGCTGATTTTGATAAGGATTGTCCAAAAATTTTTCCAAGCAATATTGAATGTCGGCTTTAGCCTTTAACATGCCCAAAAAATTTTCAAAAGGATATTTAATGTAGCTGCCCTTAAGAAATATCTGATTAGAGCGTTCTAGCTGCTGGGTGGGGGTAATAGTCGTCATTAAATCCAGGACGGCTTTATTTTTGGAAAACATGATATGCGGCCCAATATCATAGGCCAAACCGTTGATGTTATAGGAACGGCAAAGACCGCCTAAGGCATCGTTTTTTTCAATAATCACGGCGGACTTATCCTTTAAAAAATAGGCTAGGCTTAAGCCCGCTATTCCGCCCCCTAGAATGCCAAATTTTTTTTTAATTATCGACACGAGTTAATTTTTTACTGCCTAATATTTTGGTTTCTGAACCAATCGGTGATCAAATGATTGACGATCATGTGAGCATCCTCAACTAAGCCGTAATCCTGACTGGGGACGATAATCATGTCGTCAACTAGGTCCTTGGCTTTACCGCCGTCAAAACCCAACAAGCCGTAAGTGTGAAGGCCCATGGCTTTAGCGATTTTTAGTAATTCAAGGATATTGATCGAGTTGCCGCTGGCGGAAATCACAATCAGCATATCGCCCTGACGGCCTAGGCCTTTTAACTGCTCGGAAAAAATTTTGTCATAACCAAAATCATTGGCTAAAGCCGTCATTAATGGCACGTTATCAACTAAAGAAGTGACCCGCAGCCAATAGCGATCAGAGGCAGAGTCGCCGCTTAAAATGGTTTTACCCAAGTCGCAAGACATGTGAGAAGCGGCCGCCGCACTGCCGCCGTTACCGGCGATAAACAAGGTTTTATCGGTTTTACTAAAAAAAGCGATCTTTGAAATCAGCTCGGATATTTTTTTAGTATCAAGCTGGTTGATAACCTCTGACAAACGATCAAAATAATTTTTAGGTTGGTCTGAAGCGCTAATCATAAATTAGTGGATAAAAATGATTTGACTGCCGTTATTTTCAAATTTAAAATCAACTGGCTTTAAATGAGGCAAAGCGGCTTTGATTTCTTGGTGTCTTTCTTGAGGGGCGTAAAAAATTAAAAAACCGCCGGCACCCGCGCCTAAAATTTTACCACCCAGGGCGCCGTGCTGGCGGCCAACAGAATACCACTCATCAATTGCCGGATTGCTTAAATTATCCGCCATCTCTTTTTTATACATCCAGTTGGCGTGTAAAATTTCGCCAAAAGCGTCTAAATTATCTTTTTGCAGCTGCTGATACAAATCATGGGCCAGCTGAACCATTTTTTTCATGGTATTAACCTTATGCTGGTCTGACTCCAGATTATTTTTTTGTTGCGTTAGTACGCTGGCCGCCGGCCTAGCTAAACCGGTGTAAAGCATTAAAATATTGTTGTCTAAATCTTCTTTGACTTTGCGGGAGCAAATAACATGATCAACGCTAACCTGACCATCGGAATGAAATTGCAAAAATTTCAAGCCGCCAAAAGCCACACCATACTGGTCTTGCTTGCCGATTGGCTCACCTAAATCTTTAATTTCCACTTCGCTTGCCTGATCGGCTAAGTCATGAGGCGAAGAAAATTTCTGTTCTTGATAAACTTTTAAGGCATTAATTAAACCGACAGTAAAAGCGCTGGAAGAACCCAAGCCCGTACCCTTAGACGGAATATCACCAATGGAAGTAATTTCAATGCCGCCTGGGATATTAAGCCTTTTAAGGACGGCTTTGACAATCGGATGCTTGATTTGGTCAACGTTTTCGACGTTTTCGGTTTCTGAATAGCTCAGACGGACGTGGTCATCAAACTTTTTATTGACCGTGACATAAACATACTTGTCAATGGTTGTTGTAATCACCGCGCCGGGCTGACGCTCATAAAAAGCCGGCAAATCACTGCCGCCGCCGACAAAACTCATCCGCAATGGCGTTTTAGAAATTATCATTTTCCCTTGTTTTTAATTATATAATCAACGGCTTTTTGTAAATTCTTTCTGATTAACAAATGCCGAGGTTTTATTCTACCATAATTAGCCGTATCTTGGCAACCGTAGCCGGTTTTGACGCCAACGAATTTTAGACCGGCATTAACGGCGGTTTGGTAATCAAAACGCCGGGAGTCGCCAATCAGATAGCTGCGGGTTAAATCAAGGTTAAAATCAGCCGCCGCTTGCTTAATCAAACCGATTTTGGGTTTGCGGCACTGACAGTTGATTTTTAGGGCTTTAACTTCACCCTTAAAGCCGCGCTGGGGATGATGCGGACAAAAATAGATCGCGTCAATTTTAGCGCCCAATATTCCCAACTCAGTCTCAAGTTTTTTATGGATTTCATTCAGCTCGGTGAGGGTCAAAAATCCTTTGGCGACCATAGGCTGGTTAGTCACTACAATCGTCAGATATTTTGACTGATTAATTTTTTTAATCGCCCCGGCGGCAAAATCGTAGACTCGCAGATCGGAAACTTTGGCCAGCTGATCCACTTCTTGATTAATCACGCCGTCGCGATCCAAAAAAATCGCCTGCTGTTTATTTTGATAAGTCAAATGTTGGTAGCGACCAGACTCATAATCCCCTCTCACTTCTCTGAGCTGCCGGGGTTTGCCCATGTCGCGAAAATATTCCCCGGTTAAATAAGCTAAAATGTTTTTCTTTTTTTTAAAAGCCAAAGGAAAGATGTTTTTGCCAAAATCGGTCTGCCGGTCTGAAGGAATAAAAGAAAAAATCTTAGGCGAAAGGATGTAAACGGCCGCGCTGACCAAATTTCGATACCAGATGCCTTCCGGGTGCGGCTTGGGAAAAAAATTAACCACTTGGTTGTTTTTTACTTCAACTAAATCGCTTTCCAGCGGATGATCGTTGGGGTGAACCACAATCGAAGCAATAGCCTTTTTGCCCAACCGACGATGAAAATTAATAAAACGCTTGACGTCAAAATTAACCATCACATCGCCGTACATTACCAAAAAGTCTGAATTTAACTTGGCGGCAATACTTTTAACCGCCCCGGCCGTGCCCAAGGGCTCAATTTCTTTCGAATAGTGGAGTTTAACTCCCCATTTTCTGCCGTCACCAAAATACTCACTGATTTTTTCCGCTTTATAGCCGGTTAAAATCCAGATATCTTTTATCCCGGCTTGGGCTAAAAGTTTAATTTGATGCTCTAAAACCGGCTTACCCCCGACTTGGACCATCGGCTTAGGCAAACCCTGGGCCAATCGCCCCAGTCTTTTGCCTTTGCCGCCGGCTAAAATTACCGCCTGCATAAAATTTAAATTTGTTTAATTAAATCCTGAATCGCTTTAAGCACGGCCTGGTCTGAAGTTAAACTCGCCTGCCAACCCAGTTGAGCCAATTTAGCCGGATCTAACCGGACTTGCGGCACATCACCGGGCCAGCCCCGGTCGCCGCCGGCGTACTGGATATTAACCTCGGTTAAACCCAGCGCCTTAATAACCATTTGGGCAATTTCTGAGACCGGTGTGGAGCCTTCACAAGCCAAATTATAACAATTATTTTGCTCAGTTGAATTTTGATAACCAAAAATCATGCCGGCCACGCAATCGGCAACGTATAAATAAGGCTTGGCTTGTCGGCCGTCGCCCAAAACCGGTAAAACTTTCGGATCAGCCTTTAATTTTTTAATAAAATCCACTAAAACGCCGTGGGTGCCGTTAAATCCGACGATGTTGCCGAAACGGTAAACCCAGGCTTGAAACCCAAAGTTATGGCAAAAAGCGCTGATTAAACTTTCCGCCGCCAGTTTGCTCAGGCCGTAAAAAGAAATCGGCAACATCGGCGAATAATCTTCACTGATTGGCCGGACCGGCACTTCACCGTAAACAGCGGAAGTGGAAGCAAAAATTATCTGTTTGACGCCGCTGTCTTTCATGGCGGCTAAAACATTAAAAGTCACTAAAGTCCCCTGCTTCAAATCCCAGTCGGTATTTTTTGCGCCATAGGCAATGTCAGAATTGGCGGCCAGATGAAAAACCAAATCAAATGAACATTTCTTAAATACGGCCAAAGTCGCGGCTTGATCCAACAGATCCTGCTCAAAAAAGTCAACCTGACCCTGATTAATTAAAGGCTGAATGAATTCTTTTCTGCCCAAAAACAAGTTGTCAATGACAACAATTTTTTCAATTTTCTGGCCTTTAATTTTTCCAACACCGACTAAATCAGCGACCAAATTTGACCCGATAAATCCTGCTCCGCCAGTCACTAAAATTTTCATAGGATTTGAAAATTATTTAATATCGCTCCGCCGGCCTGCCCCGCAGACGACCCCGAGCTTGTCGAGGGGGAGTTTTGCGAGGTAGCCAAGATCTTCATAGTTAAATGATTTTACTGATAATTTTTTCGGCCCGCTTATTCCAGGTGTAATTCTGAACTAATTCAAAACTTCGTTTTGAAATTATCTCAGATAATTTCTGATTCTTCAAAACCTGATCAATGCCGGCGGCCAATGCTTTCGGGTCGTCGGGCTTGACCAGAACGGCACTGTCTTGATTCAAAACTTCGCGAATTGACGGTAAATCCGAAGCGACAATTGGCCGGCCAGCCACCATGTATTCGAACATTTTCATGGGTGAAGTGTAACGCTTGGAGATATCGCTTTTGGCTGAATTGGGCAAGACCAAAACGTCAGCCGCTTTTAAATACTCGGGTACTTTTTTATAAGATTGTTGGCCGACAATAAAAATGTTTTGATAAAATTCAGCCGCCGGCCTGAATCTTTTCAAGTCAAAATCAGTGCCGCCGACAAAAACAATCAAATGGCTGTTATCTAAAAATTCCGAGGCGGCGGCCAAAACATCGGCGCCTTTCCATTCATAGAGGTGGCCGGCATAAACGACTAATTTTTTATCAAGGGGCAGACTTAACTTTTTCCTGGCCTGCTCTTTAGTCAGGTCAAGATTGAACTCTTTAATGTCAACGCCGTCAGGCGAGATAAAAATCTTTTCCGCGCTAATTCCCAGGCTGATTAACTCGTCTTTAAGCCCCTGGGTAATGGCAAAAATTCGGTGGCACCGCCGCCAAGATTTGACGTAAAGCTCTTTTCTCCTGGACAAATTATGGGCTTCCCAGCAAACTTGCTTTGAAAAATAATTAAGCAACGGTAATAAATATTCATGGCGGACATAAAAAACATAATCTTTTTTCTTCGGCTTAAAAAGTAAGTAAAAAAATAACCAGATGATAAAAAAGAGGGCCTGAAATTTTATGTAAGTGCCCTGAGGCAATCTAGTTAAAAAATGCGGATCCGGACTAAAAAGCTTAACGATTTTAAAATTCTGACTAACTCGGTAATAATCAAAGGGATTAATTTTTTTAAATCCCCTGTTGAGCCGGCCGGGAACGACTAACTCAACTTCGGCTCCCTGATTAGCAAAGCTCTCGCACATTTTAAAAAGCTGAACGCCATGGGCTTTTTCTGTTGGTATTCGGGAATTGGCAAAATATAATAATTTCATCTACTGATGTTGCCTTAAAATAATTCTAATCAGTCTTTTCAATTTACGACCAATTAAATAAAATAATCGGCCAGTTTCACCATGCAAATATTCCCGAACATTAATGTCAGCACCGAATTTTGCCTTATACTGACCCAGAGCGGCTTTTTTAATAATTTCAGCTACCTGCTCCGGGGGAAGACCAGTTTGACCTCCCATATTTGTTGCGGTTAAGCTTGGATTAATCGTATAGACACGAATACCGGAAAGCTCCTTAGCTAATGATTGGCTGAATCCTCTAACCCCAAATTTAGTCGCTGAATATACCGATAATCCCCCCTTAGCCGAAAGTCCTAGGGCACTGCCAACATTAATAATACTCTCTTTAATATAAGGCAGGCATTGATGAGTTAACTTTATTAACCCTTCTAAGTTTGTTTTTATTTGTTTTGATATATCATCAAAGCTTTGCTCACTTAAATTACCCTTCCCCAACTTACCGGCATTATTTATTAAAATGTCAATGCGGCCATATTTACTGACTATTTGTTGAACCAAATTCTTAATACTCTCATCTTGCATCAACTCCAAGGATAAGGCTAAGCTGTCTTTGGCACCTAATTCCAAGCATTTCCTAACCACCCGCTCTCCCTGCTCTTTATTAAGATGATATGTGACAATTACAATATCACCGATTTCGGCAAATTTGTAAGCAGTCTGTTCACCGATGCCGGAGCTTGATCCTGAAATTAAGACTACTCGATTTTTATATTCATCAGACATAAGTCGTAATTCTAAATCCCTAATTTCTTAATAATTCTAGGTATGCCTTCAATATAAAACTCCGCTCTTCTTGGTCCGGTATAATGTCGAGCCACGACCCGATCCGTCACCAATTCCTTGATTGGATAATTTTCCATCGGCAAATATTCAAGATGTTGCATGTTATAGGCATAACCAGACTGCTCCACCCAATGCTGTGATTCTAAACGCGACATGTCCAAATTTTCCAAATAATTAATCAACTTAGCCGCGGGGAAATTATTCTTGCTATAAAGCATGATGCCGCCATTATAAGTTGAGTACTTTTCTGGCAACTTGGAACCATCTTTAAAATAAACTGTATTAGCATCACTGGGATTATCAGAACTTTTGAAAAGCTGGCTCATCATTAATGAATGCGGACAACCATTTTCTATCTCATTTTGAATAAGATCAGGATTTTTAAACCACAAAATATCAACGTCAAAAAAAAGTCTAATGTCTTTAGTGGAAATAATATAAGGATCAATCAGCTTGGTCTGAAAAAAATTATCCTTATGCTCCAAGCGAAACTTCTTAATCGGTGGATACTGATCATACTCAGCAGCATATTTTGACAAGACTTGGCCGGGATCAACTAGCTCCGATTGAGGAAAAAACTTTGACAATATTTTCTGGTCGTTATTAGTCAATGTCCCATCACTGTGAATATATAGCTTACCGCTAAAATTGGCGGCGATATAAAAACTACACAGAGACCACAAACCCATCACGACATGTTTATGACCAAGCATAGTGTGAATTGATAAGTTCTGATGGGTTATCTCCTCACCAAAAACCCGATTTAATCGGTATATTTTCTTGGCGAGAATAAACTTATTATAAATATATTGCCAGCCCTGATGGTACTGGAGGAAAGCTTTGCGGAAATGAAAAAATTCTAGTTTAATATCCTTAAAATTCATAAACCAAAATTAGCTGAACTGCTCAATAATTTTTTTAATTAAGTTATCTAAATTATGATTATTAACTACTTCTTGCCTAAGTTGATTTTGCCACTGTCGTTTTTTCTCGCCGGACAAATTAATCAAGAATTCAATTCTCTCCGCCAAAGCCTTAGGTTGATTTTGCTCAACCATTAATTCTGGAGGTAGAATCAACTTAAACGCAATATTACTGGTTAAAACCAAACGACCACAAGCCATCGCCTCTAAAACTGCCTTGTCTAGACTACCGGTGCCACTTAAATTAATGACAGCATCCGCGTCCAAAAAATACTTTCGCAGACTAATATTTTGCACTGAGCCCAAAAATTCAACTTGATTCTCTAATTTCATCACTTTAACCATTTGCTTTAGGCTATCAAGATAAACCTGTTGTTCCGGTAATGCCGGCTCGCCGATAATTTTTAATCTGACATTTTTTATATTTTGGTCAGACAAAATATTAACCGCTTTAATCATCGATTCATAATCTTTAGTCGGAGAAATCCGACCGACACTTAATAAATCAAAGTTATCCTTTAACGGCTCGGCGCTGTCTATTGGAAAAAAATTTTTAGTATCAATACCATGACCGGTGACTAATACTTTTTTTGAAGGCAAAAGAAAACTTTCTTTTGAAGCGGTGAGAATTCTATCGGTCAATTTTTCCATCAATCTTGATCTAAAGCTGACGGCCGAGTGCGTGTACCAACTCACCACTTTCTTTCCAAAAATTTTAGGCAGAGGAGCGATCAGGATAGTATACTCGGGATTCATGTGGCAAAAGATGCCATCAATCTTTGGCAATAATCTGAGAGTGTTGAATCTTAAACTGATGATCTTTAAAAGTTTATTTTGCGGCAAATTGATAATTTCAATATTAGCCGGTAGCTCCCCGCGATCCGATTTTTGCCAGGTGATAACATATAACTTTTCCACCTTCTCCCCGATTGCTCTCACCCACTGATAAAAAAACCCCATCCGTGAATCGTTTATATCAACTTTGCGCGTGATCATTAGAAGCTTCATATTTTACTGACTAGCTATGGCCAATTGGCCAAATAAAAAATAAATTTCTGAGTCTCGCCCCTCACCAAGCCACCAGAATGGATCTGGATATTAAATAACATAAGCCGCAGGCGTTTCCGAGATTAAAAATTGAATTTATTAAAACCACTTTCGGGCTTGGTGACGGGGTGATCATTAATAACTTCATAAGCAATGGTCAAATATTGCGGTTTTGCCGGCGGATTTTCCAAACCGCGGTAAAGGCTTCCTTGATTTCCTTAAAAGAAAAACTGCTCTTGCCGCGTTGGCGGTTAATAAATAATATTTTAACTTCCGTAAACTTAATTCCCTTTTTAAAAAGCTGGTAAGCAATCTCGGACAAAACAATGTAGCCAATCGAATTGATCCGGTCAAAGTCAATTTTTTCCACGGCGGCGCGGCTGTAAACCCGATAACCGTTAGTGTAATCGTGGATGCCAATGCCTAAGACTAAGTTGGCGTAAAAATTGGCAAAGTGACTGAAAATTATTCTTTGCCAGGGCCAATTTTTAATCTGACTGCCTTTAACGTAGCGCGAACCGATAACGACGTTACCAGGCTGGGCGACGGCCAAAAGCGAGGGCAATTCTTCGGGCTGATGGGAAAAATCCGCGTCCATCTCAATCAAGAATTGATAATCTTTCTCCAGACCGAACCGCAAGCCGGCTAAAACCGCCGTGCCACGGCCGGCTTTTTTTTCACGCTTGATTAAATATAAATTCGGTCGTTCTAATTGTTTTTGTTTAATCAATTCTGGAGTTTTATCGGCGCCGTCGTCAACCACCAGAATATCAAGGTCCAGACCCAAGCCAAACAATTTATCAACCAAAGGAATAATTGAATCTTGCTCGTTATAAGTCGGGACAATCACTAAAATCTTAGCCATTTTTTTGTTGATAATAACTAATGGTTTTAGCCAAACCTTGGCTCAGGCTAAACTGAGGTTTAACCAAATTGCTAAACTTAACTAATTGGCTTGATTTATCCGGCTTGCTTAAATCATGCTTAATCGCCAATTTTTTATCAGACAGTCCGATGATTTTTTGAACGACCTGATTAACCGTCATTACTTCCGGATTGCCAACCACGAAAAAATCTTTTTTAGTTTTTTGAGCGGCGACTAAATTAGCCACTAAGTCATCGATAAAAATAAACTGCATTTTTCTTAATCCCCGACCCCAAATTACCAGTTCGCCTTGGGCTTGACTGACCCGACCAATAGTCGCCGGAATAAAATTAGCCACGGCCGGATTAAAATTATCGCCCGGACCGTAAATTGCCGCCGAACGAATTAAGACCGTGTCAATTTTATTTTGAGCCTTAAAAGATTTTAAAGCCAGTTCATTGGCATATTTACCCCAAGCGTAACCGTCAATGGTTTTTTGTTCGGTTGCCGCGTAATCAACAATGGTTGAACTTAAGTAAACGATTTTTTTTATTTTTGAGCGCTGAGCCGCGGCTAAAAAATTCAAAAAAGGCTTCAGATTGCCGACAAAAAATTCAAACGGCTTTTTGGCGTGCCAGGCAATATTTTTTTTATAGCCGGCTAAATAATAGACTAGGTCAACCCCCCGGACAATTTTTTGGCAGAATTTTTTATCGGTTAAATCGCCATAAAATACTTTCGCGCCCGAACACTTAAATTTCTTTGACTGGGCGGTCAAAAATAAATTGCCGGGCTGACTAAGCAATTTTTTAACCAAGGCCTGACCGACAAAACCGGCGGCGCCGATAATTAGAATATTCTTTCGTTTTATTTTTGCCACAGCTTTAATCAATTAAAATTTCACCTTGATTAGTTTTAATGTCTTTCAAATCGTAATCAACCATCAATTTAACCAGGTCCTCAAATTTTACTTTGGGCTCCCAGCCCAAGACTCTTTTGGCTTTACTAGCATCGCCTTGCAAAACGTCAACTTCGGCCGGCCGCAAATAGCGGTCATCCAGCGCCACAATCACTTTGCCGGATTTTTTATCAATGCCCTGCTCTTGCCGGCCACTGCCCTGCCAAACCAAATCAATGTCTAAATAACGGCAGGCCGCTTCAACAAATTCTCGGACACTGTGGGTTTTGCCGGTAGCAATCACAAAATCATCCGGCTGATCCTGCTGCAGCATTAACCAAGCGGCCGCCATATATTCTTTGGCATAACCCCAGTCGCGCTTGGCGTCTAGATTGCCTAAATGCAAATTGTCCTGTAAGCCGAATTTAAGCCTGACCAAACCTTGGGTAATTTTTTTACTGACAAAATTTTCTCCCCGCCGGGGCGATTCATGATTAAACAAAATGCCATTAACACCGTATAAACCATAAGCCTCGCGATAATTTTTAACAATCCAATAAGCGTAAAGTTTAGCCACGCCATAAGGACTGCGCGGATAAAAAGGCGTTTCTTCGTTTTGGGGAATGGTTTGGGCTTTGCCGTAGAGCTCACTGGTTGAGGCCTGGTAAAACCTGGCAGTTTTATCCAGACCTAAAATTCTCATCGCTTCAATCAGACGCAGAACGCCGATGCCGTCAATGTCAGCTGAATATTCCGGCGTTTCAAAAGAAACCTGGACATGCGACTGAGCGCCTAAATTATAAATTTCATCGGGCATCACTTGTTTAAGAATGCGCATTAAACTGGATGAATCACTTAGGTCGCCGTATTCCAAATGGAAATTCTGATTGCGGTCGAAAAGATGCTTGTGCAAATGATGAATGCGCCAACGGTTGAAAGTCGAAGAACGGCGGACAATACCGTGGACTTCATAGCCCTTGGCTAACAAAATTTCCGCCAAGTAGGAACCGTCTTGGCCGTTAACACCGGTAATTAATGCTTTTTTCATAATTGGCTTGACTAAAAATTTTTATTATAGTATTATTGAATGTTGCAATAAATGTTGCAATAATTGAGACAAAACTAGCTCAGGGAGGGCTAAAAAATGAGCTTACCGATTGTTGTTGTGACAACGACCTTTTACAAAAGCGTCAGCGACCTGCGCTACCAACTGGCTTGTGAGACCATCCGACAGGCCCGGCAACACGACTACGACATCATTGTCGTTGACGGCTCACCGGATCCAGCGATTCGGAAAACCTTCACCGAGCTCGGCGCCCTGGTTTTTCAGGAAACCACTAAGGGCATGGGCCACTCCCGACGTCTGGCATTTTTCCACGCCTTAAACCACCTCTACTGCACCCTGAAAGCCGAAGACGGAATCATAGTCTGGCTGGAGCCGGAAAAACACGATCTAGTCCGGTTCATTCAAGAAATCATCGCCGCTTTCAGGCATAACGTCGTGGCCGTCGTCCCCCGCCGCACAAAACAAAGCTGGGAAACCTACCCGGAATTTCAGCAAGCATCTGAACGGCGAGCCAACGCCGCTTTCAGTTCGGCGATCGGCCGGGTTAACCTGGACGTGATGTTTGGCCCAGTCGCTTTCCTCGCCTCTCGGCTTTGGCAACTGCTTCTGGTTTGTCCAACCCGTTTTCAGTATCCCGATACTTACATCCAACAGTTCCTCCTTATTCAGCTGCTGGCGGCTGAACAAGAGGTGGCCGCGGTCAATGTTAACTTCATTTACCCGGAAAGTTCGCGTCAAGCTGAAACATCGGAGGCGGCCGGTGGCGGACCAATTTTGGCGAAACGCCAAGAACAAGAAAGGATACTGTCAGAAGCTTTTCGCCAAGCGGCCGGATTACTGAAGGCCAAATAACCAAAACTTCTCACTTTCCCGTCACTGCCATTGAGGTCGTGACGGATTTTTTTATTTAACGATCAAAATATTTCTTAAAAACCTTAACAATATACGCCAATTCAGTTTTGCCCATTTTTTGATGGCAACCGATATAAAACCCATAGCGATTAATCCAATCAGCCACCGGATAATCTTTGGCTTTCAGTTTATACATTTTCTCAATAAATGGCTGATTAATCAAGGGCAGCATGTCCCGCGTTTCAATCCCTTGCTTTTCTAAATAGTTGACCAAACGCTGTTTACTGACACCGGTTCCCTTTTTAATCACTATGGGAAACATCATAAAAGCATGGCTAACGTCACGCGGCGGCCAGGGTAACTGTAAATAAGGCTCTAAAGGCTGAAATTTTTCAATCAGATACTGGGCATTTTTTCGGCGCTGAGCTAAATTTTTTCTAATGACTGACAACTGAGCCAAACCAAGCGCACCTTCCAGTTCCGTCACCCGAAAACTGAAGCCGGGCCGGATAAATTTAAAGCGGCGCTCAACCACTGCCCGTAAAGCTTTACCTTGAATTTTATTGTCATCATCAATACTAATGTAAATGTTGTCCCGGCCGTGATTAGCCAGACTTCTTAAAATCTCCGCGTACTTTTTATTGTTAGTCACGGCCAGACCACCGACACCAGTGACTACTAAATGGGCAACATAAGTGGAAAAACAAGCAATGTCGCCAAAAGAACCCACGCTTTTGCCCTGATACTTAACATACATTGTCTCACAGCTGTCTTCAATAATCTTTAATTTATGCTTTTTGGCTAACCTCATAATCGGCGCCATCTGAGCCGGCTGACCGAACAAATGAACCACCATAATGGCTTTAGTCCTTTGGCTGATTTTTCGCTCAATTTTAGTCGGATCAATATTGTAAGTTTTGGGATCAACGTCAACAAAAACCGGTTTCAAGCCCTGGCTGGCAATCACGTTAACGTCGGAAATAAAAGTCACCGCCGGAATAATTATTTCATCGCCTTCAGCCCAGCTCTCCGTTTCCTTCAGACAAGCCACGGCGATTCTTAAAGCGGAAGTGCCGGAATTAACCATGATGCCAAATTTGGTTTGATGATCGCGGCTGAACTGCTCTTCAAATTTTTTAATAAACGGACCGTAAGAAAGCCGGTTAGACTTGATGACTTGATTAATGTATTTTTTGGCTAAGGCGTTAATCTCTAAACAACCGACGCCTAAATTTTTTTTATTCATACCGTTAGTGCTAATTAATTTTCTAAAATTATGGCAGAGGGTTAATTAAAATCATCACAGTAATTACATTAGAATTGTTCCTGAATTTATTTTAGCTAAAGATTGGTCTTATTAGCACTAACGGCATTCATATTTAATTTTTGCGGTAAACATAAATATTAGAACCGAAATTTTTTATTCTAAAAAAATCAAAATCAAAATAATTAGCTAACCTTGAATCAACCGAAAAAAATTCTTTAGTCTTACTCGTCAAATTGTTCTCAAAACTAGCCACTAATTCCAGCCCAAGATTAACCTGTTGGTTATTTTCAAAGTAATAGACAGTGGCATCCGGACTAATGGCAACGTCTTCTTGAGTGTGTCTATCAATAACCAAAGGCTGGAAATAAGGATTTAAATCATAAGTAATGGTATTCCGGCATTTCGTCGCGCAAAAGTTTTCTTTTTCCAAAAGATAAGACGGTTTATTTTTCGGCAACTGCAATTCCCAGACCTGATTAATAATCACGACGTTTTCTTGATTAATATTTTTTTGGACAAAATCGTAAGCTTGGTTAAAAGTCGTAGGCACGGACAAATAATATAACAAAAAACTGAAATAAACCAAACTAACAGCACCGATCAAATAAAAATATTTTCTGAAATTAAAGTTGAAGCTGGCAATCAATAGCGTTAAGAAAAAACCCAACGGCATTAAGTAGCGGCTATAAGCGTAAAAAGTAGTGGCCCAGGTGGCGACGACACTAATGGTAAAAAAATAAGTCAAAAAGTAAGCCGTGGCCGCAAAAAATAAAATTTTATTTTTAATGCCATTTTTAACCACCAAAACCAAAAATAAAATTAAGGGCGCAAAAAAAGCCAGGGTCTTTTGGGTATTCAGCCAAATTGAACTTAAAACGCTAAGATTGTCGGTCAGTACCGTAGAATCAAGCGGCCGGTAAGCGGTAAAGGTGTTAATAAATAAAGTTTTAATCCCGCCGAAATTTAAAAGGCTAATAACGATATAAAGCCCGAGGGCAAAAAGGGTGTATTCTACAATGGCCAAAACCATTTTTTTATCCGGCCAAAAATATAAAATTAAAATGGGAATATTGATTAAACCAAAAATAAAAATCGGAAAATTTAATGCCGCCAAAAAAGCGAAAAAGATGCTGAAAAAAAGAGGGTTTGCTAATTTTTTTCCAAACTCAGGCGACCGGCGCTGACTTAAAGCCTGATAAAAAAAATAAAACGATGTGACTGATAGCACTATGCTTAGAACCCAGACTTTACCGGTATGCAACACTGAGACTACAAGTAGATTGGTAAAAAGCAAAATTAATAAAAGTAAGCGAGAACGATAGTCGGCAAGCTCTTTTTTAAACATTTGATTGAACAACCAAAGCAAAACCAAAGCTAATAGAGCGCTGAGTAGCCGGGGCAAAAAATAAATCAATTCCGGCGACTGGACTAGATACATTTTTAAATTAAAGACACTAAAACCAAAAAAGGGCAAAAGAATGATTAAAAATCCAGCGACCAGAATGTAGTTCAAAAAATAGGTCAAGGTGCCGTAGGGCACGTCCCCGGCCGCCGGCAATATGGTATGATTTTCCATCGCCCGCAAAACCCCGCCGACAAAATACATTTCATCACTAATGACGTTAAACATCGGAAAGGCGTGGCCAATACCAACAAAAAAACTGACCGCTAACATTAGTAAAACCAATTTTTCCCAGTCCATTTTAACTAAACTCATAGCTATTGACCGCCAACTGTCTGGCGCCACATTTGGATGATTAACTCAATATTTTTAGCGTAATCAAAATTGGCTTTGACAATCTCGTAAGCCCGTTGACCAAAATTTTTCGCTACCGACTGATTTTTTAAAAAATAAACAATCCGCTCGGCTAAACTTTGCCAGTCGCCGATCGACACTAAATAGCCGCTTTCACCGTCAAAAATAATTTCCTGAGCGCCGACTGTGTCGGTTGAGACCGCCGGCAGCCGGCTCATGGCCGCTTCCAAAAAAACCTTGCCAAAACTTTCATTGGTGGAAGTTAAAACTAAAACCGTTGCCTGACGATAATAATTAACCAGCTGATCGTGATCAATCCGGCCTAACCATTTTAGATAAGGCTGATGTTTAGTCGCTGATTGAAATTTTCTCAACAATGGACCGTCACCAATGATTTGCCATTCAAAATCGGGCACAGATTGATAAACTTGATTTGCCGTTTTAACCAAGGTCGGGAAATCTTTGCTTTTGACAATGCGACTAACGGTTAAAACAATTTTTTTGCTCCGGGGCTCGTTAGTCGGTTCAGTCTCAAATTTAACTAAATTGACCGGCGTGGAAATTTTATAAATGTTATGCTCGGCAACCCCCCGCTTGATCAACTTTTGTTTAATGCCTTCACTGACGACCCGAATGGAATCGGCCTGGTAGATAGTTTTTTCCGCCATTTTTTTATAAACCCGGTGACGAAAATTTTCTTGCAGCCAATAAGGGTTGTCCAAAAAATCGCCGTGAAAATGGATAATGAGCTTTGGCCCAAACTTTTTTTTAAGCTGAACGCCGAGCGAACCGGTGATAAACGGATCCTGGCAAACAATCAAATCATAGTGATATTTTTCATAAAACTTTTGGCTCTTTTTTCTGTGGCCCCAAAAATTAAGCGGCACCACCTGGCAATTCGGCGCAATCTGGTTAGGCTGTTTTAGGCCTTTAGTTAAAACCAAAATGTCCAGCCGCTCCACCTGCTGAGCATACTGTTGATGCCGGCTCACGGCATCACCAATGCCGGCTTGGCCCAAAAGCGTATTGTCAGTGCTAATCATTAATACTTTCATAGAGATTCCAAAACATTAATTGTGTCTTTAATCATCTTTGCGAATTCGAAACGTGAGAAAAAATACTTTCGGTCATCATTAAGTAAAAGTTTTTTGTCCATTATACCACGTTTAAAAAAAGAAATTACTTTATTTTTTATTTCCTCTTTATTATTATATTCGAATAGATCACCAGTTTCTCCAGGAATGATAACTTCAGGATTACCACCAACATTACTAGCCAGAACAGGCCTACCGAGACCTAAGGCTTCAATTAGCACATGGGACAAGCCCTCATATCCACTGTTAAGAATAAAAAGATCGGCGGCGTGGACGTAAGCTAGCATGTCTTTTCTTGTTTTCTGACCAAGTAACTCAACTATATTATCCAATTCTAATTTCTCAACTAATAGCTGCAGTTTTTTCATCTCTGGTCCATCGCCGACTATTTTTAATCTAAAATTGTCGACATCCTTAATAATATCGGGAGTAATGCTAATCAAGGTTTCAAAGCCTTTCCAGGGAACAAGACGACCGACAGAAATCAACCAATTTTCTTCATGCGATTTAACCACCGGATCAACTGCTATAAAGTCAACTGCATTATATACTACTTCAATTTTATTTTCCGTTACCCCCCAGCCAACAACGATTTTTTTAAGATACTGACTAGGGACAATGACTTTATCCGCTTGCTGGCAGACTTGCCGTTCAATTTTTTGCAAAGTACCAATTTTTCCGCCAAATTTCTGGCTTTGGAATTCGTCAATGCCTAATTTAGTCAGGCCAAAATTTTGCGCCTGCTCCCAAGCATAATCGCCTACCACTTTAACCACGAATTTTTTGCCCAATTTTTTTTTGACTTTCAGGGCTGGCCAACCGGAGCTGACCGGACCTTGAGCATAAATCACATCACAATCAGCAGTGAGTTTTTTCAATTGGCGATAATACTTAAAATAATGGAGTTTAAATTTACTCCGGATAATCCGAATCACCGTAAAAGGATAATCGTCTTTCTGGGCTTTGTCGCTATAACAAATCAAACTGACCTGGTGGCCGGCTTCAACCAAAGCCTGGGCGATTTTGGGACTGTAAGTGGCCGGACCGCCAATATCGGGCGGAAAAATTTCCGCGGCTATCACTATTTTCACCCCGTTAGAAATTAAGGAACGTGACCATTGCTTAGGCTCGGAATTTCTAACGGGGTTCATAGACTTTGAAAAATTCCTTTCATTTTTGCGGCAATGCCTTCCCACTGATACTTTTCTTTTACCATTTGGTAGGCAGCGTCAACCACACGCCCTACTGTCTCAGCATTCTCGGGATTTAAAATGTAATTAATTTTTTCGGCAATGCTTTTTGGATTATTCACCTGACAAAACCAGCCGGTTCTTTCGTCTTCAAGAAAATCAGGAATACCGCCGACTGGCGTAGCAATCACTGGCACTTTCATTGCCATTGCTTCCAAAAAAGCACTGCCTAAGCCTTCCGACAAAGAAGGCCGGACAAAAATATTCGAACGGCTCAGATACTGATAAACCTTTTGATTATCAACCGAACCAATAAATTCAACCCGATCGGTTAAATTAAATTGTTTGGTTAAACTTTCCAGACTTGGTTTCAACCGGCCACTGCCGACAATAACCAGCTGGCCGGAGACAAATTTCATTGCTTTAATCAAATCAGCAATACCGTTTTTTTTAACCAAACGAGAAACTGTCACCACTCGCCTATTTTTTTGATATTCGGTTGACTGAGCGGGAAACACAACACCATTGGGCACAACGGCAATCGGACACTTCGCGCCAAGATTTTTAGCCCGCTGAGCTAAAAAATTACTGATCGCCTGTATCTGATCGGCCCGGCGGTAAATCGCTTTATATAGAGGCCGCATAAACCAAGTCCGGACCATGATATCAAGTTCCGAGTCCCCTTCTTGCAAGGTCAGCAAATACTTAACATCGGGAAACTTTTGCTTGAATTTCAAAGCGGCCAAGCCGGCTTGATTGGCCATCATCGCCCAAATCGCGTCATATTTATTTTTTGAGTGAAGTTCCCGGGCAACTTTGAAACCTTGCCAGGGGAAAAAATACTTGCTCGCCTTCCCCTGGCCGACTCGGTGAACATTAACCTTGCCCAGACGTTCCTGCTGTTTTTGCTGACCGTCTAAGTTAACCGTGACCAAATCAAACTCCACGTCAGGAGTCCGATCGGTGATTTCTTTGATCGCGACTTCGGCTCCACCAACAAAAGGATGATAAGCCAAAGAAAAAATTAAAATTCTCATTTATAGAATAGCTTGATAATCTTTATACCAACTAACGAAATTTTTAATGCCCTCTTCAATTTTTGTCTTAGGCTGGTAGCCTAAGACTTTTTTGGCTTTAGAAATGTCGGCGTAAGTCTCAATCACATCCCCGGGCTGAAGCGGCAGATAATTCTTTTTAGCCTTTTTGCCCAGATTACTTTCCAGCAGTTCAATCAGTCTTTCTAAGCCGACCGGCTGGTTATTGCCTAAATTGAAAATTTCATACCCCGCGCAACGATCAACCGCGGCTAAAACTCCGGCGACAATATCGTCAATATAAGTAAAGTCGCGGCGATGCTGACCGTGATTATAAACCTCAATTGGCTGACCGGAAGAAATTAACGGGCTAAATTTAAAAAAGGCCATGTCCGGCCGGCCCCAGGGGCCATAAACGGTAAAAAAACGCAGACCAAAACAGTTTAAACCAAAAAGATGGTGATAAACATGGGCCTGAAGTTCATTGGTTCTTTTAGTAGCGGCGTAAACCGAAACCGGGTTGGTGACAGGGTCGGACTCAGAAAAAGGCACTTTAGTGTTACCACCATAAACCGAGGCGGATGAAGCAAAAATAAAATCCTTCACTTCATTTTGCTTGGCTAATTCCAGCAGATTATGGGTGCCGACGATATTGGATTGGATATAAAGCTCGGGGTTTTCCAGGGAATAGCGCACCCCGGCCTGAGCGCCGAGGTGGCAAATTTTATCAATTCGATTTTCGCTAAAAACTTTTTTCAAGCCTGAGAAATCGGCCAAATCCAAACGATAGAGTTTTAAATCATACCCGTCCAAAAAATCGTTAATTCTGGCTTCTTTGAGTTTTGGATTGTAATACGAATTAAAATTATCAATGCCAATTACTTGATCGCCACGGTCAATCAGGGCCTTAGCAACATAAGAACCAATAAAACCGGCAACGCCAGTGACAAGAATCACCATATTTTAGCAAAATTCCAAACTTGATTATTAATAAGTTTTACCCTATTATTATTATATAAAATGGCTTATCAGTCAAGGTAAAAATGCCTCAAATTACAAAAATTTTATATTTAGTCACCCAGTCGGAAATTGGCGGCGCTCAGCGCTATATTTTTGATTTGGCGACCAATCTAAAGCAGTCAGGCTACGAGATAGCTGTCGCCGCCAGCGGTAACCAGGAGCTGTTTTCTCTGCTCAAAGAAAAAAGTATAGTTACTTACCCGCTAAAACATCTAGTCCGGGAAATCAACCCGGTGAAAGACTGGCTGGCTTATCTAGAAATTAAACAATTATTGAGGCAAGTTAAACCGGATATTCTGCACCTAAACAGCAGTAAGGCCGGCGTTTTGGGCAGTTTGGCCGGCCGGGCCGCCGGAATCAAAAAAATAATTTACACCGTTCACGGCTTTGTTTTTAACGAGCCAATGCCTGGCTGGCAAAAATGGTCTTACAAATTCGCGGAAAAATTTTCTGGCCGATTTAAAGACAAATTAATCTGCGTTTCCGAGTTTGACAGAAGTACCGGCATAAAAAATAGAATCGTGCCGACGGAAAAATTAATTACTATCCACAACGGTATCGCTCAGCCTAATTTTTTAAGCCTAGAACAAGCCAGAAATGAATTGCTGGCAACCTACCAGCTACCAGCTACCAGCTACCACCTAATAATCGGCACCATTGCCAATTTTTACCCCACTAAAGGCCTGGGATATCTGATTGAAGCGGCAAAATTAGTTTGTGAAAAAAATGACAAAATTATTTTTGGCGTTATTGGCGATGGACCAAACAAAAGCAAACTGACAGCGGAAATTAAAAATCAGCAGCTGGAAAAAAACTTTTTATTACTCGGCTCAAAACAAAATGCCTGGCGATATTTAAAAGCGTTTGATTTCTACATTTGCTCTTCAGTCAAAGAGGGCTTTCCCTATTCAATTTTGGAGGCGATGGCGGCCGGTTTGCCCCTGGTCAGCACCAACGTCGGCGGCATACTGGAGATGATTGAAAACAAAAAATCCGGCCTTTTAGTTAAGCCAGCCGAACCCAAAGAACTAGCTGAAGTAATTTTAGAGTTAAGCCAAAATAAAAACTTGGCGGCAGCATTGGGTCGCCAAGCGGCAATGGCGGTAAAGGAAAAATTCAATTTAGAAAAGATGATTGCTGAAACTAAAAAAGTCTACCAGGTTTAATTAAATTTATAAACTTTAAAAGCCACCTGTCCAGAGTGGTTTTTTATTTCCACCGGTTGGATGCCGCGCTCTTCCAGGGTTTTAGCAAAATCAATGGAGATTTGCCTTGAGGGCTGATTGTTTTTGGTTGGGTCAACTGCGGAATCCAACACCGGATAAATAAAATAAAAATTCTCAATGCCCTGTTGGCGCATCATGGCAATTGGATCCTCACCTCCCGCCGTCTTAAAGGCATTGTACAATGAACCAATGGGCAGACTGTAATAAAGCTGATAATGGGCAAAATACCAGGTATAGGCAAACCAGTGAACCGCTTCATCAATAAAATAAAAAGTTTTAATCTTAAAAAAATTTTCCGCGATTTTTGAAGTATAGTCTTCGGTTGTTATTGACCGCGAAAAAACTAAGTTTTGAGGGAAAACATTCTGACGTAAATATTGATCCAATTGGTTAAAACCCAAATTTTCATTCAGATGAGGCGTAGCCGCTGAATAAACCAGCGGATTAAAACTTAGCGACGGTGACAAGAAATGCGAGTTAATGCCGTAAAACAACTCAAAGCCTAAAACTAAAATCAGTAATACCACTACTAGTTTTTTAGCATAATTAAGCCATTTTACTGCTAAAAAATCAACCAAACCAAAAACCGCTAAAGCCAAAATAATCGCTAGCCAGGGCGTTAAAAGAGATAAAAAATGAGCACTGGAAAGACGACCGAGGCTTAAAAACACCAGGCAAAGAATGAAACTGGCTAAAATTAAAATATCGCCTCTTTTATCAATTTCTTTTTTTACTATCAGCCTGACTAATAAAAACAAAAAAGCAATAAAGCTTAGACCAAGCATCGGCCAAGAGACTAAAGAAAATAATTCTTTAATCAAGTTACTAAGATTAATCAGCGGATTGCCGCCGGGTGCCCGATTGATCAGGTTCTGAAAATCCGTCGGATGCATACCGACCATTGAAGACAAGGCAGCATCAAAATGACCGCGGGTCGCAAAGACCATTGAGTTGTAAATAATCACCGGCGAAATAACCAAAATGAAAAATAAGACTGACAACCAAAAAGCTTTAGTTTTAAAAATTCCTTTTTCAAAAAATAAAAAATAGAGCAGAATAACCGGCAAAAGGAAAAAGGCCGTGTACTTAGTTAAAAACGTTAAGCCCAAACTTAAAGCCAATAGGTACAAAAACTTTTTTTGTTTAGTCTGGCTGAATTTGACCAGAAAAAAAACCGTCAGGGTGATAAAAAATATTTCCACTCCTTCCAAAAAACCCAGATGGCTGATCCAGATGTGCAAAGAAAAAATGGCTAAAATTAAAGCGGCCAGTAGGCCGGCAGCGGCTGATTTCAAAGACTTAACCAATAGATAAACCAGGTAAACCGTGCCGACGCCGAAAAAAACAAAAGGCAACCGAGCGCCAAGAAGATTATCGCCAAAAATAAAAAAGAAGAGGTGCTGGATTAAAAACACCAAAGGCGGAGCATCATGAAAAGAGAGATTAGCCCAAGTGGGTATACTGCCAAACCATTGCAAGGGCGTGGTTTGGGCGGTGCTGGCTAAATAATCAACCCAGCCCAGTGCCCGCAGAGAATAAACCGCGTCATCAGTCATTAAATCGGGTACGGTGAGGTTCCAAAGCCGTAAAACCGCAGCCAAGACCAAGATAGCTATTAACAAAAAATTTTCTTTTTTCATAACGATTAATCGCTGTTGGAAAATTCACCGTTCCTGACGTCTTGAATAAAAGCATCCACGCTGGCTTGATTATCAGCGCTTAGCGCCTTGATCTGATTAGCCAAAGCAATGGCTTGGTCATCTTTACCTAAATAAGCATGGGCTAAGGCTAAATTCATTAAATACTGAAGGTTGCTTGGTTCTAATTTCACCAAATCAATATAAATAAACTTGATTAATTCGTAACTGCGGAAAAAAATGGCGGAATCGGCCATGTTAATCAAAACATCGGTTCGGTGGTAATTTATCCCGGCCTGATCCATTTTCTGCAGATGTTCTAAAGCTAAGTCAGGCTGACCAACGTTAATTAAAGCCATAGCATAAGCGGCATTGGCTTCAATTACCTTAGGCGCTAAATCTAAAGCTCGCTTAAAGTTATTAATGGCGTCAGCAAAAAAACCCTGAGCCAGGACTTCATTACCTTCTTTTTTGTAATCGGCGCCTAAATATAGCTGGGTATAGCCAATTTCGTAATAAAGATGGGATCGGGCTGGACTTAATTCTTTGGCTTTTTCAAACAGGTCAAAGTTTTGCGATAATATTGACCGATCAATAACCCGAGCGGCATTGTTAAACCGCATCGCCACTAAATAATTCACGACATTATCCGGCTGTTCCTGGAGCTGTTTGGTCAATTCTTGTTTGACGTCTTGAACTGCCGACTGCCAAAATTCAGCGTTAGCCGTCGCTGACAAAACATTACCGACAAAAGTGGCGTACATAATTCTAATTTCCTGATTACCGTAAGTGCCATGCGACAAAGCCTGACGGTAATAATTGACCGCCCGGTCGGCATTGTCGGCGTATTCAAAAATCAGAGCTTTAATCACGTCCCGACTGGCCAAGGCGGGCTTATAAGAGCCGTAATAAAAGGCCGGCACCAATAATGAGGCGGAAATCAAAAACAAAACCACTAAATTTCTGGCCGGCTGAAGATGGCGCTCCAGATAAATTCGGTCAGCGAAAGTAAAAGAGAGAAAAGATAAACTCAGCAGCAACGAAATGTGAGTCGTCAGATGGTCAAAGACAAAAAGGTTTTGAATAAAATAAGCGGCAATGATTAAAAATAACAACAATTTACCCAGCGACTGATAAAAATCAGCTGGCACCTCACTCCCCTTCTCTTTTTTTAACGATCGCCGCCAGAGATAAAACGGATAAAAAATAAACCCTAAAAATAAAACCAAACCAATGACGCCGCCGGCCAACAGCCGATCAAAGAAGACATTGTGGGCCCGGTCAAACCAAACGCTGGAACCTTCGTCTTCATAAAAAGCCGGGTTGAAATTCTGATTAAAAACAAAATTGAAATTCTCCTGGCCGTAGCCCAAAACCGGCCGGTCTAAAAAACCCTGCCAAGCGGCTTGCCAGGTCATAAAACGAGTGACCACCGTCCGGTCGGTCAAACTGATACTGGTCAGCCGCTGTAAGGCGGAAAATTGATTTACCAGCGGACTGGTTTTATTAATAAATAAAAGGCTGACTAAAATAATAAAGACGGCTAAAACGGCCAAACTGATTTTTTTTAACTGAGGCAATCCTTTAAATACAATAAAGCTAAGCAGGGAAACAATGATGACACCGAGGGCCACAAACCCGCCGCGCGTGCCGGTCTGAAGTAAAATAAAAAGTTCCAAGACAATAGCCAAGGGATAATAAAATTTGGCCAGAATATTATGACGCCGCCAGAGCCATAAATAACCGGCAAAAAGCAGGTTAAAAATCAAGTAGCCGGCTAAATAGCTGGCATTGCCTAAAGTCGCCGCAAGACGGTCCCCGGCCTGACCGACAAAAAATCCCAGGTTAAAATATTGGCCCAAAGCGTAAAGACTGGTCAAAACGCTGACGCCAACCGAGAGGTCAAGTACCAATAGCCAGTCTTTGCGTTCTTGCAAAAAATTAGTGATTACCAGCAAAAACAGCCAGAGATGGACTAATAAAAACAAACCCTCCTGCCGCTCCATGTTACTCCAAAAACTGCGATAAAAATTAATGCCAAAAACCGAGGAGATAAAAGAACTGAGCAAAAATAAGGTGAAAATTATGGTCAGACCGTTGAGTTTGGGCCGATACTTTTTCGACTTGACCGCTAAAAGCAAATAAACCAAAAACAGCAATCCAACGCTGACCCTAAAGACCAAAGCTTTGGTAAAAATAAAAGGATAATAAAACTTATCTATAACCAGCAAAGGGATGATTAGAATCACCCCCAAAAGCACCCAAAGAATTACTTCCAGGGTAAACTCAAACTTGTCCGTCGATCGGCTTTGAAACATAAAACAAGACTACTTAGCTAATTCTGCTTCTAAATCCTTAATCGCCTGCTGGTATTTGTCGTTATTCGGATCAAGGGCTAACAATTTTTTACCGTAATCCAAGGCTTTTTGAAATTCGCCTTGCTCCCAAAAGAAAGTAAGTAAATAGCCGTAGTAGTCCGAGGCGGTGCCGGGATTTTTTTCTACACCCTGAAGCATTAACGGTTCAATTTCAGAGATTTTATCGGGAAATTTGCTCCGGTACAAATCCGCCAGCGACCGATACCAGCTCACTTGCCAATAATCGTTCGCAATGGCTTTTTTGTAATTTTCTACCGCTTGATCAAAATCTTTAAAATTAAAAACATAAAGTTCGGCCAAATTGGCAAAAGCTAATCCCTCGCCGGGTAAAATTTCAGCGGCGACTTCAAAACTTTTCTTGGCTAAATCGTATTCATGCAAGCGCTGGTACAAAACGCCGACCTGGACCCAGTTTTGATAATCATTCGGGTTGATTTTAAGCTCAGCTTCAATCTTTAAAATTTGCTCTATCACTTTAGCTAATGAACCTTCAGATAAATCCAAGGCTAAATATTCGGCCTGTTTGGAATTTAAATAATCTGATAAAGTTACTGGTTTGTAACTACTCTTTTGCCATTGGGGTAAAACCACAAAGAAAAAAGCGGCGGCCAAAGCCAGAACCAAAACAATAATTAAAGCAAAGATAACACTTTTTTTCATAGATATGAGAGATTAATATATTACCGCTCTGGTGAGCAGGGGCTTGATTAAAACCATTTTTTTAAACCCCCTCCCTAAGACAAGGGGGAGAATATTAAGGAGGAGAAGCGTAGGGAAACAAAATTTTGTCCCTACGCCTTAAAAATTCTGAAATTATTTTAGCATAAAAAAAGTCAAAAAGAAAGACCCCTTTTGGGGGCCTTTCTTTTTTCTAAGCTAGGTTAAATAACCTAGATTATTCCTTGATAACTTGCTGAGTGGAAGAAGCTGAAGACAAACCTTCAACTAAGTAACCATTCCACCACTGAGCGGACGCTGTCGCGTTGCCGGAATTGGAATCCCAGGCATCGTTGGTCCATAGATCAGACCAGACAAAGTTACCTTGGTCAAGCGCTCCGTAATGATGAGAAACATTCTCAACACCAATCAGAGCCGGAGCCGAAGTCGTGGCGTTATCACCAGATAGGTAGAAAGCCACCTGACCATCAGCCGTAGCATCGGCACCGGTCACTTCGGTAGCAACTACCTGGAATCTGGCTGAACCGTTGTTACCGCCAATGCGGTAAGCCCGTCTGGTTCTAGTGGCGTCATCTTCATCTTGTAAGACGAAAGCATAATAGCTCACGGTTGAACCGTCAACATCTAGACAATCGCTAGTGGTAGCGGATTGATACCGGAATGACAAGGCAGTGGCCTCGGTGTCGCAAGTCGCTTCCGCGCCAACCGTCTTACTGCCATCGGACTGAACCACCAATTTCGCTTTGGTCACACCGATATTAGCATCGGTACTAGTAACCTGAGCAAAACTGACGCGGTAGATAGCAATTGGATTGGGTGACGGGTTAGAGATAGTGAAGTCAGCCACAATTGAACCGTTGCTTAGACCGGTACTGGAAGGCAAAGTGTTCAAAGTGACTTTAGGATAACCCATAACCAGCTTGAAGAGTGAACTGGTGGAAGCGGTGTAAGTATCCGTGACCGTGGTGCTGGAAGCTTTACCAGTACCCTTAATGCCATCGGTGCCGCCAATACCAACGTTAACGTCAGCACCAGCTAAGCCAGGCAGACCAGTGCCGATATCGGCCAGGGTGCCCTTAATCACTAATTCCACACCGGCACTGCTGTCTTTTGGCACCACTAAAGTGCCTTTGACCAAAGTGAAAGTGCGGCAAGTGTTACCGCTGCCAACGCTGCCAGTGATTAACGGATTAGTCATATCAGTGGCTTTGTAGACCTTGAATTCAGTGATATCATCAGCATCGCCGGTTTCTGAACCGTTAGTGTCAGATGGATCACCAACGCAAAGGGCTAACTCTTCAACGTCAATGTCTTCGTTAGTGGCAGTCAGTTTCAGACGATCCAACTCAATAGTTGAGTTGGCTGCCACCAGACTGTTATTGGTTGAAGCCGCGGTATTAACCGTTAAAGTGCCGGCCGCCACAATGGTGGTAACAGCACCGGTTTGACCAGTAACACCGGTACCGGTTGGGGTAACGGTATTGTTCGTGATCACGCCGCGGGCAGTAATGACGTCCCCGGCTGTACCGGTCACAAATAGCATGAATTCATCTTTGTGACCAACGTAGGTGGCAGCCGTTGTCCGAACATCGCCTCTTAACTCAACGATTCGCTGGGTGTTTTTGGTAACAACCATCGGATCAGATAAGGTGAAAGTAGAAGTACCGGAACTGCCGTCTTCAGTTTCAATGGCGCAACCATAGGAATCATAAGAAGCATTGGGGTAGTCCGCCAGACAAACACTCTGGGAAGTCTTGGACATGTCATACAACGTTAAGTTGTCAACATTAGTGGTAGTCGCCACGCGGTTACCAACTTTGATGACCGTGACTCTGATGTCTTCACCAGAAGCCGTGGTGTCAAAGGTCCAGGAACCAAACTTGAAGTCTTGCTGACCGAGCACGACATTACCGTTGACCGGTAAAGCGTTTCGGGTAATAGCTAGGACTGCACCCTTAAAGGTTTGGGTGGCAGCCGTCACAGCCGCGCTTGGGGTAGCGGTGATGGTTTCATTGGTGTTAGCGCCGGTAGCAGTAATGCTGGTCGGCGTAATCTGCCAATAGAAAGTAGCACCAGCGGCGAAATCTTCGTCACTATTCTGAGTTTCCATGTCGGCCACGACTTTAACTACCGTCGTACCAACTGGCAATTCAACGGTTTCAGAAAAAGTCACTGAACCGCTGGTTAAACTGCTGGAAGGACCCATCAAGGTCGTGCCGTTGCCGTCAACCAATTTGACATTGTCAAATTGTTCGGAATCAGCAGTAGTACTGCTGTTAGCTAAGACCAATTGGGTGATTTGGACCGGCTCACCGGCGACAACAAAACTCCAGGCGCCTAAGACCTGACCATCGCCAAAAGCGACGTTCTGAGAGCCGACCGCGGTGGAGTTGGAGTCAACCCGCAAGGTGCCTTGCGAGATAGTGAACTGATTGTCGGACAACACTTCACCGGTACCGCCAGTGCCAGTGCCGGTATAAGCGGCGACGCGCGATTGGCCGTAAGAAGTGCCTTGGGCAATAATATCCGTGGTCCGGTAAATCACGAACTTGACGGTTCGGGTTGAACCACCAACGACGTCAGCCTTGACGGTAAATTCTTCATTTTTACCTTTTTCAATCTCAATTGGATTGTTGCTGAAGTCTAAAGTAATGTATTTACCATCAATTGTGACGGTGACTGGAACTTGGGTCACGTTGCCTTTATAGACCTTGAAGTTTTCTAGGTCAGTGCTCAAGGAAGCGGTACCAGCGTTGTAAAGCTTTAATTGCTTCACTTTCTGATTTTCCGTTGAATTAGCACTAATCTTGTAAGAAGCAAAAACGTAACCGAGTTGACCAACTTTAACCGTGGTGGAAGTGGCATTACTAAAGGCGCCACGTTGCACCGTTACTTGGCCAATCGTCACGGCATTAATGGTTTGGTAGTTACCAGTCACGGGAAAGCTGCCAATAACGGCCACATTGCCCTTCGGGGTAACTGACACTAATGACAAAGCCGGAACGTTACCCGCGCCGCTAGTACAATCAGTGGCGGTTGATGGGTTCATGTTACCAGCCAGTATTAGTGATCTGGTGGTACCAGCCGGAATAGTAATGTCATTATTGAAGTTAGCGCGATGACTGGAATTAAGATTTTGGTTTAAGCCAACCTGGACATTGGTGTTAGCGTCAATAATCGCTACTGAACCAAGGTTAGCATCAGAGGCTATACCCGCTCTTTCTACTATCAGGGAGTCAACAATGACATCGCCATCGGCCGAAGCGGTTAAATTAACCTTAGTGAAAGGCACGCGGATAGCGGTACAAATAGCCAACATGGAAGCTGGGGTGTCAGACGCTAAAGCGACCGTCAAACCAGTGCCAGAAGAGCTACCGCCGCCGGCTAAACCTTTATCAACATTGACGCTAGTGGCATCCGCCGTCTGAGCATCTCTATCGTAATCAGCAGCCGCATCAATGTCGCTGCCGACAGTGTAGTTAACAAAGAAAGCATCTGACACATCCTGAACCATTGTGGCCCAAGCAGTACCATATAAGGCGACCGCTAATTCTTCCGTGGTTACCCAATGCAGGGTACCATTGGCAGAAACCGCGTAGACCTTAGGATCAGTGGTAATTTTGACCATTTTAACACCTGGTCGGTAAGTTACATTGCCGCCAATTGGGTAAGCGCTCATCTCGGTGCTAGAAACAATCATCACACCGGAAAAGTCGCTGTACCAAGTCTTGTAGGTTTTTTCGTCTGGGAAGACGTAGCGTTTGCCGTCACCACCAAGGTAGTAAACAGCTTTACATGCGTCATTGACGCCAGCACCAGTAGCACACTGGAGCTTGATCAAATCGCCAGAAACCGCCGCCCCTACGCTCAATGGCAGGGCAAACAAACCCACTGACCAAACAATGGTGGTAATAACCGTTGTGTAGGTCAATAGTTTTTTAATCGTCATTTAATTTTTCCTTTCTTATTTATTAAGTTCATTCAGCCTTTTTAGTTAGGTTCACTGAAGCCCTCGATCGAGCTAAGCTACAATGAAGCAAAATGCACCTGAGACCCACACTCCTCTTATAGGAGGCACTCTATTATGAGTCCGACCTTTGCCCACCCTACTTAAGGTGGTCTCAGGCCCTAATTGCTCTAAAAAGATAAAGAGTATACACTCTTTTTGCCTCACTCACTCGGAAATACAAAAATTTATTTTTGTATTTCGCTCGCTTCGTTCGGCAATAAACGAACATTTATCAACCAACGTTTTAAAACGTTTGTTGGTTTTTTAAATAATTATTATGGTTGTTTAGTTTGATCAGTGGTCTCAACGGTCTCGGGCGTAGTCTCAGAATCCCGAACTGAGTCATCGCTACCGCTTTCAGAAAAACTTTGGGTGTTAATCGTACTGGTGGCTGCTCCCTCTACCACTCCCTGACCTTCTGTCTCACTAGAGTTCTGATTTTCAATCACGTCTGGAGTGGAAGTGGCTGTCTGGGGCTCATCTGCCTCTTGGTTCGGTTGGCTTTCTTTAATTAACTCCTGGGCGGACAAACTGATTTGCTGAACCGATTCAACCGTCTGATTTAAATCGCTTTGGACTTCAACTTTTTCACTTTCGGTTAAGCCCCCAATTTTTTCATCAAGGGATTTGGCCAATTCTTCAGTTTTGGAATTGATGGCGATAGCCATCTGCAAAGTTTTTTCTAAATCTGATCCGGAAACATTTTTGTCTGAGGCCGTATTCTTATCAACATGCTCTTTAACCGATCCGACATTCTTTTGCAGTTCCTTCATCACTAAATGGATTTGTTCAGTCTTGACTTCGGGCGTCACATCGGTTTGGGAAACGATTTTATCAAATTCTTCAACGCGCTTTTGGGCAAATTCAATTTTGAGTTGGACTTTATCTGATTCAGACGGAGTGATGGCCAGTTGGGCTTTTTCCAAAACCAACTTCATTCGATAAAGCGGTTCGCCGGGTAAGCTGTAAAAAGCGGCATTGACGGCAAAACTGCTGGCGACCGAAAAACTTAAAACCAAAAGAATAACCACCGCCGGCTCCAAAAAAAACCGCTGGCGAATAACCCGAACGAAAAATTGACCGTATTCTTGCCAACTGAGCTTAACCGGTTCGGTTTTAGTTTCGGTGGTAATTTTGGACAATAAAAAATCCCTGTTCAAAGCTTGCCACTCTGAGCGGGGTTTAATTTTTTTTAACTCTTTTATTTTTTCAATTATTGCCTGATTAGCCTGATTCATTTTTTTTCACTACTTCCCGAACAATCTTCAGAGCCCGATGCAACAAAACCCGCACCGAACCTTTTGACTTTTCTAAAATTTTAGCCATCTCGCTGATGGATAATTCTTCAATGTAGCGTAAAACCAATACTTCGCGATAAACGTCTTTGACACCGGCTAAAACGATTTCTATATTGCCTAAGTCGCTCTTCGTTTCAATCTGGCTTAAGATGTTCTGCTGCCGGCTGTCTTCCACTTTCAGCATCATTTCTTCATCGCCAATTAGTTCTCTTTTAGCCCGCTGGCGATAAAAATCAATTACGAGATTCCGGGCAAACTTATAGATTAAAGCGCGCAGGTTATCTATCTCGTCTTCGCAGTCAATTAAATACTGCCAAATTTTCAAGAATACTTCTGAGGTTAAATCTTCGGCGTCCGCCCGATTGGCGACCTTAAAATAAATAAATCTGTAAATGGATGTAACGTACAGATCGTAAATTTGACCGAAAGCATCCGGGTCTTTCTTCCTTACTTTAAGTAATAGCAATTTTTCCTGTATTTTTAAAGGCTTCATCTATTGATGACGAAAAATAGTAAAGATTGTTACACAATGAAAATGATTATACCTAATTAGCTAATTAAAGTCAAACATTAAAAATAAAGATTAAAGTGTATTTTCAGCCACAAAACAATGCCTTTATTTTACCGTATGCCGGCCTAATGATGCACCTATTGCTTTAATACCTAAAATAAATTATCATTAGAATATCGGGTTTATGTCTAGATTATCGTAGACATAATAGCATAATTTAAATTTAACCAAATGAAAAGTATGGCGCAAATTATCAGATTAACCGTGTCTGAGGCGGCCAAACTATTCGGCGTTGACCAGAAGACAATCAGGCGGGCAATTAAGGATCAGCAGCTAAAATACGTCGTGGTTCAAAACCGGTATAAAATAAATTTTGAAAGTCTGCTCTATTGGTCTCAGGGTCGGACTAAGGTTAAAAATAAACTG
>Ga0209542_10001928_pt1 | contig 47748 bp, 48 predicted proteins | sample RifCSPhighO2_01_FD_184028 | JGI IMG/M metagenome (GOLD analysis project Ga0209542, IMG submission 184028) | Soil microbial communities from Rifle, Colorado - Rifle CSP2_plank highO2_0.1 (SPAdes) (version 2) | ecosystem: Environmental > Terrestrial > Deep subsurface > Rock core/Sediment ...
GCCACATATGTCAAAGGCCCAAATCGCCGCCACAGAGGCCGAGATTGACGAGGCCTTCGAAAGAATCAAGGAAAGCGGATTTTTGAAACCAAGCACCACGACGAAGCCCTCGAATGTCCGTAATGTCCAGCAGGAGCGCACAGGCAGGACGGTCGTCGTCGAGAAGAAGGTGGTACCGCGCTTCACTCTGGAGCAGGTCCGCGCAAGGATGGCCGCTGACGAGGCGCAGAAGAGGGAAAAGTTGATGGCCGACCAGGTACGCAAGCGGCAGGAGAATGAGGCGAGGCAGACGCTTCGCAACCCCACTCTCCCACCGAAGCAGCGCATCGCGGCGGCCGAGTTCCTCGGCTACTCGATGACGTTCCGCGGTCTGGAGTACCAGCCGTGCAAGGTCGTCTTGCGCGGCGGTGGGGAGCGCGTCGCCATTATGTTTCCCAAGGGCAAGAACGCCCGCCGGCGTCAGATGACCTGGCACTGATTTACCAAACTCGTACAAGCCCCCGGCCCGAAAGGTGTCCGGGGGTTTTTCTTTAAAGGTAAGATTTTTGCGCGCTAATATGCTATAAACACAGTGTCTAGAAGCCATAGCAATATGGCGGCTATGGTGTAACGGTCAACACTGGAGCTTGTGGAGCTCTCAATCAGGGTTCGATTCCCTGTAGCCGCCCCATGAAAAATACAAGGCAACGTATTGGATTTTTTGAAGATATCCGCGGTTTTCTCCTAGAGTAAAAAAGGTAGTATAATGGTCGATATGCTCGATACCAATAAACTGGAATTTTCTCCGTCCGTTTCCATCCTTGTTGCCGGGGTTCTTATCGCCGGGGCGATTGTTTATACTAATGCATTTCCCTCGCAGGCGACAGGCCAGCCCGCGGGGCAGGTGGTCGCTGTGGCTGCGGCAAACGTGAGCGCACCTTCGGCAGATGATCATCGCTTCGGCTCGGCCACGGCGCCCATCGTCCTTATCGAGTACTCCGACTTCCAGTGTCCGTTTTGCTCGCGAGTCCATCCGACCCTCAAGCGGATAGTAGAGGAGAGCAATGGCGGCATCGCATGGGTATACCGCCACCTGCCGCTTGAGTCGATACACTCGGAGGCAAAGCCCGCGGCGCTCGCGAGTGAGTGCGTGTTTGAGCAATTGGGCAACGACGGATTTTGGAAGTTTGCCGACGCGCTCTTTGCCGATCAGAGCAAAATGAGCTCCGCATATTACGCGCAAGTCGCCGGCTCGCTCGGTGCCAACACTGTCACGTTTAACGCGTGCATGGCATCCAAAAAATATGCATCAAAAATAGACGCGCAAACGCAAGAGGCGATGCGAAGCGGCGGCAACGGAACGCCGTTTACCGTTGTGTACGGCAAGGGCAAGCAGGAGCCGGTGTCCGGCGCGCTTCCGTACGAGCAGTTTATGGCTGTAATAAACTCCCTTTAGCACCGTCTATGAATATCATATGAAAGAATTATTTGAAGCGGGGGTCGTAAAGTGGGCGGTTGTAGCTCTGACGGCATTTCTGTGTCTGCAGTCGCTGGGTACACTCCTGCAGATGCGCTACATCGGCAGCGGGGTGATTCCTACCAACACTATCTCTATCTCCGGATATGGCGAGGCGTTTGCCGTAGCAGATGTGGCAACCTTTAGTTTTACCGTCTCGTCAAAAAAAGCAACCGTCGCCGCGGCGCAGGAAGATGCAACGGCTAAAATCAACACAGCTACCGCCTACTTGGTTGACGCGGGAGTTGATAAAAAAGACATAAAGACCACGGACTACTCGGTCTACCCGCAGTACGAGTATCGTGCGCAGGCCTGTCCTGCGGGGGGCTACTGTCCGGGGGGCACGCAGGTCTTGACCGGCTATGAGGTGAGGCAAACCACGAGCGTCAAAGCGCGCGACACCGCAAAAGCGGGCGACTTGCTCGCCGGAGTAGGGTCCAAGGGAGCAACGGAGGTATCTGGGCTCGACTTTACTTTCGACGACCCAAACAAGCTGCAGACGGAGGCACGCGGCAAGGCGATAAGCGATGCAAAACAAAAAGCCGACGCGCTCGCCAAGCAGCTCGGCGTGCGGCTCGTGCGAGTGGTCTCCTTCAGCGAAAACGGCGCCAGTCCGGGCCCCTATCCGATGGTGGCCTATGGTCTAAGGGGAGAGGCAGATGCCACAAAATCATCCCCGGAGATATCGCTCGGGCAAAACAAGGTTACCAGCACCATCTCGGTGACCTACGAAATCAGGTAGTAAGTGGGCCCTATAGCGGGAAGTTGACTTCTGCCGAAGTAGGAGTAATATAAAGAAAAGCCCCGAGAGGGGTTTTTCTTTAGGAAAGCGCTATTTTATTTGAGTATGATCAACTACTTTAGGGAGGTGCGCGCCGAAATGAAGCACGTCAGCTGGCCAAGCCGCCGGCTTACTGTCATGTATACGCTTGTCGTTATAGCAATCTCGCTCGCTACGGCTGTGTATCTGGGGCTCCTCGACTACATTTTTTCCGCATTCATTAAGCAGATCATCTAACTTATTATGGCAAAACAAGACATAAGCGTCGGACGCGCGTGGTACGCGATACACACCTACGCCGGGTACGAAAACGCGGTGGCGCGCAACCTGCGCCAGCGCATCGAGTCGCTCGGGCTTACTGACAAAATTTTTAACGTCGTGGTGCCGACGGAGCGCACTATAAAAATAAAAGGCGGGCGCCGCGTCGAGGAGGAGGAAAAAGTGTATCCGGGCTATGTGCTGGTGGATATGATAGTCGACGATCAGTCGTGGTATGTTGTGCGCAACACGCCGCGTGTCACCGGCTTTGTGGGCTCGGGCGTAAACCCGGTGCCGCTGGCGCAGTCCGAGGTGGACACGCTGCTCGGCCGCATGCAGGCGGTCGAGGGGAGCGTCAAGCACGCTATTGACCTTGCCGCGGGCGACGCGGTCATAATCGTCGACGGACCGTTTAAAGACCTCGACGGCAAGGTAGGCGAGGTAGACGAGCAGCGCGGCAAGGTTAAGGTTCTGGTGGCGATGTTTGGCCGGGAGACCCCCGTCGAGCTGGATTTTTTACAGATTAAACGTATCTAGTTTAATGTGTAAAAATAAATAAAAAAGATTGCAGATTAAATATATATAAGTTAGTATCCCTCTACGTATGGCAAAGAAAATAACGAAAAAAATAAAGATCATAGCCCAAGGTGGCGCGGCCACGCTTACCCCCGCCATGGGCCAGGTGTTGGGGCCTGCGGGCATCAACATCGGCGAGTTTGTCAAAAAATTTAATGAGGCATCCAAGGAGATGCGTGGCGACCTCGTGCCCGCCGAGATAAGCGTCTACGAAGATCGCTCCTACGACTTTGTGCTCAAGACCCCGCCCGCGTCCTCGCTTATCCTCAAGGCGCTCGGTAAGGAAAAGGGGAGCGGCAAGCCCAACACCCAAAAAATAGGCACTATCACCAAACAGCAGGTAAAAGAGATAGCCGAAAAGAAGATGCCTGACCTCAACGCGCACTCGCTCGACGAGGCGGTAAAAATAATCTCCGGTTCAGCTCGCTCGATGGGGGTGGACGTAAAATAATTTTTGTGCTACTGTGGTGCGCGGAGTTCTATACCTGCGTACCATCCACATAACTGAAAAGGGAGAACCGCCATGGCGGTCAGGGTTACTATCAAAACGCCCAAGCAAGCGCTGGATGTGCTGGAGCATGTTTGGCCGAGCGAGCGAAAGGAGCGCATCGCGCTTCAGTGCATGATTATCCACGGCCGCGATGCGGCCGCTGCGGTGGTCTTGTTGCGGAGGCTCGGGCCGGCGCAGACGAAAACGACGGTCGAACGCCACCTACACCACTGGCGTCTCGACGACCTCGTGACGGCGCTTGAGATGATGCCACACAAGAAGGACACACACAGAGCCGCCAGGGCGCTTGTATTCAATAAGCTTCTGCGGCGGCCTATCTCAAGCTGGTTGACCCAAACGCTCCGGCTTAGAAATGCGCTCACAGAACATGAGGTCAACCAGCTGGCCGCCCAGGTGATACGCTCGCGTAGCCCGGAATGTGCGTCACGCCTGCTCGAGAACGGTCTCTCATTCGAGACCAAGATGCTCGAGCGCCTCCGGGGCCTGGCGCAGAAATACCAGCCGAAGATTTTTGCATAGAGTCGGTCAGTTGGTTGCATTACGTAGCGACTCAGACAGCATCTGAGTCGTTTTTATTTTTCCAAATCCACCCAGCGGTATTTCGATTCCTCGTACTCGCGCGATTCTTCGCTAACAACCTTTGTAAAAAGATGTTCATAGGGGGGGAAGAAAGCGTCGCCTTCTTTTTCGTCGTCAATCAAGGTTAGGCACAGGCGGTCGGCATAGGGGAGTGCTTGTTCATAGATTTGAGCGCCACCGATGATAAACACCTCTTCTTTATCAAGCTCCCCGGCCTTCTCCAACGCTTCTTTAAGCGAGTGTGTGACAGACACATCCAGCAAGGACGGTCCTTGATAATTCCAACCGGTGTCTCTCGTCACGACGATATTAGGCCGCCCGGGGAGCGGCCCCCCGAGCATCCCGGCGATAGATTCAAAGGTCTTGCGCCCCATAATTACCGGGTGCCCGAGGGTTAGCGACTTAAAGCGCTTGAGGTCGTCGGGGATATGCCACAGGAGGGTATTACCCTTGCCGATGACGCGGTTTTCCCCTATCGCGGCGATAATACTGATACGAGGTTCCATCAGACAATCATCTTTGCCGGGATAGCGGGGTGGCTTTCGTAGTTTTCGAGCTTGATATCGTCCATTTTGAAGCCGTCGATATCTTTTACCTCAGTAGTGAGTGAAATACTGCAGAGCCGTATCGGCTCGCGTGAGAGTTGTTCTTTGACCGCATCGAAGTGCTCGTGGTAAATGTGCGCATCGTTCAGTGTCAAGACACATTCATCGGCAACCGTGTCCGTCACTTGCGCCATCATGTGGAGCAGGAGCGAGTATGAGGCGATATTAAATGGTACGCCAAGGAACATGTCGCAACTACGCTGGACCATGTGGAGCGAGAGTTTGCCGTTTGCCACGAAGAACTGAAAGAGCATGTGGCATGGCGGCAGCCCCATTTGGTCTATCTCACCCGGGTTCCACGCAGTGACAATGATACGTCGGTCGGACGGACTTTTCTTTATCTTTTCTACCGCATCCTTAATCTGGTCTACGATGCGGCCGTCGACAGAGCGCCACTTGCGCCACTGTACGCCGTAGATGCGGCCAAGGTCGCCGTCGAACTTTGCCTTTGGTTTCCAATAAGGGGCCTCGGCATTGTCTGTCCATATCGTTCGCTCGGAGCCATTGAGCTCTTTGAGTCGGTTGTCGTCGCTGCTCCCTTCGAGGAACCAGAGCAACTCGCTCTTAACCGCTTTGAACGCGAGCTTCTTTGTAGTGACTGCGGGGAAGCCCTCACTCATCTTGAAGCGCATCTGTATCGCAAACAGGGCGCGGGTGGTCGCGTTACGGCCCACCCGGTCGACACCTTCGTTCATAATTTTGCGGAGTACGTCGTTGTAGATTTTCATGGTCTTTTTTTCTTAACTTCTTATTTCGCACTACTGTTTCTTTATGTCGCGGTCAAGGTACAGGCGGGGGAGCATATCGATCGGCTTCCAGCGTTTTTTGAGCTGCGCCACCGAGCCGCCGCTTTGATACTTACCCCCCTTGCCATAGTCGCCCGCCAGTATAGGCCCTGTTTCAAAAAATATAATCTGCGCGATGCGCCGCCCGACTACCAGTGGGATGTAATAGTGGGTCGAGTTGTTGGTTATCTCCATTGTCCATCGGTTAATGTAGCCCACATCGCCCCAGCCGGCGCACTTACACACCTCGATGAAGCTGCGCCCAAGAGAGGAGCGCGCTTTCATCATGGTCGTGATATGGTCGCGCCCGCCGATAAACTCCTGTGTGTGGCCAAGCACGGTTTCTCCCGGAGCAAGTAAAATTATTTTATCGTTCGGCGAAATGCCGTCATATTCGAATTTATATTTAGCCAGGATCTCTTTTGCCGGCTTGGCGTGCTTGGCTTTAGTACCCCACACACGCTCGATATGCTTTTTGTCGTACACATTGTACAGATTCTCAAAATGTTTAGGCGTCTGTTCGGGGAAAAACCACTCGCCGAGTGTAACATCGTAGGAGGAGGTGGCCAAGTTTGCGCGCCTAAAAGGGCTTATCACAATTGATCCCTCTTTCATTGCGTCGAGGATTTTTTTGTCGGAGAATGCCATAGTTTTTGTCTGTGGAACTATAGCATATACTAAGCGTACATAATCTATGGACAAAAACGGCGCATATATTGTAATAGAGGGGGGTGACGGAGCGGGGAAGGATACCCATATCGCCTTCCTAAAAGAAACATTTCCTGAGGGAGATTTTGTATATACTCGCGAGCCGGGTGGTACGGCGCTTGGGGCTGAACTACGTGAAATGCTTCTCCACGGCTCAAAAGGCGATGTCTCTCTCCCAACAGAACTTTTTTTATTTTTGGCCGACAGAGCGCAGCATGTTGAAGAGGTGATAAAGCCCGCGCGCGCTGCGGGCAAGCACGTTATATCCAACCGCTCGTGGATTTCTTTTTTGGCGTATCAAATATACGGTCGGGAGCAGTTCGACTGGAAGCCGCTTGTTGACTCCGCACTAGAAAAGATTTTTAAGGGTTGTCCGCTGACTCTCGCTATCATTCTCGACGTGCCGCTTAGTATGGGTAAGGAGCGTCAGCGTTCTATGGGAAAGATCCTCGATACAATGGAAAGTATGTCGAATGACTCGCACGAACGCATACGGCAGGCCTTCCTCACTATAGGGAAGACGCTTCCGCAAGCAAAAATTATTGACGCATCACGTACAAAAGAGGAAGTGCGGACCGATGTGTATGCCGCGGTGCGCTCTGTTTTATAACACTATGAATTTCTACGACTCTATAAAAAAACAGGACAAAGAAGTTTTTGACGCTCTTGCTGGCGAGGAGGTGCGCGAGCAGGAGGGGCTGGAGCTTATCCCTTCGGAAAATTATGTCAGCCGCGCGGTGCGCGAGGCGCAGGGCTCGGTCTTGACCAACAAATACTCCGAGGGGTACCCGGGCAAGCGCTACTACGGCGGGCAGGAATTTACCGACGCGGTAGAGACGCTCGCTATCGAGCGGGCCAAAAAACTCTTTGGCGCGGCGTTTGCCAACGTCCAGGCGCACAGCGGCTCCAACGCCAATATCGCCACCTATATGGCTTTGTTGAACCCCGGCGATACTGTGCTCGGGATGGACCTCTCCCATGGCGGGCACCTCACCCATGGACATCCGGTGACCTATATCACTAAGTTCTTTAATTTTGTGCGCTACAAGATGAAGGACCCAGACACCAGCGAAATCGACTATGAGGAGATGTTGCGCGTAGCCAAGGAGCATAAGCCAAAAATCGTGCTCGCCGGCTTTTCGGCCTACAGTCGCGAGCTCGACTATCAAAAGTTTGTCGACATTGCGCGGCAGGTCGGCGCGTACAGCGTTATTGATGTCGCGCATATCGCGGGGCTTATTGCCGGCGGAGCAGTAAAAAACCCCTTCGACTACGGATTCGACGTGATGACCTCGACGACGCACAAAACTCTGCGCGGTCCGCGTGGCGGGCTCATTCTCACGCGCGAGTCGGAGGATATCGCCAAGCGGATAAACAAAGCCGTCTTTCCCGGCCTCCAAGGCGGGCCGATGATGCACGTTATCGCGGCCAAGGCGGTTGCTTTTGGAGAGGCCATGCATCCGTCTTTTAAACTATATGCTGTGCAGATACTCAAAAATGCCAAGGCGATGGAGGAGGTCTTTCGACAGGGAGGAGTGCGGATGCTCGGCGGGGGCACGAGTAACCACCTTATCCTCGCTGACGTTTTTGGCTCGCTCGGTATCCCGGGCAAAGAAGCCGAGGTATTGCTCGACCGCGTTGGTATCACGCTCAATAAAAATGCGATTGCCGATGACGTGCGCGGTCCTATGGACCCTTCGGGTATACGCTTTGGTACGCCAGCTGCCACCACCCGCGGGTTTAAAGAGGGGGAGTGCAAGCGCATCGCCGAGTTGATGCTCGAAGCGCTCAAAAACAGAACCGACGAGCAGAAGCTCTCTGCAATCCGCGAGGAGATCCGCACGCTCTGCCTCAAGTTTCCTGTCCCCGACTCGTTTGTATAAAAAGGGTAGAATAGCCCTATGAGGGCATTGTGGCACAGCATTTTTCATTTTTGGGAGCGGTACGAGCATCACATTGGTGTTGGCGCTTTGGTCGTGGGCTTCCTTTTTGACCTGTGGGTGGCCGACCGACCGGACAGCATCTTTAATAACCTGCTCCTGCTCTCCTACCTCTTTTTAGCGGGCGCGTTCATTATCATCCTCAACCTCCGCGCGCGCCGACGCCCCGATGACGCGACACCTCTGTTTTTGCTCCTTATGCTGCAGTTTTGTTTCGGTGGTCTTGCTTCAAACCTGCTTGTGCTCTACGGGCACAGCGGGACATTGACAGGAAGCGCCGTCTTTATAGGAATTCTTGTATTGATAGTGTTCGGTAACGAGTACTTTCGCAGCCGCTACTCGCTGCTGCGCTTCAACATCGGAGTGTATTACTTTTTGATGTTGAGCTATGCGCTTGTCGCGGTGCCTATTTTTATCACCCACTCGCTCGGGATACTCACCTTTTTTCTAAGCGGCATCATCAGCATCATGGCAATCTCGGGATTTTTAATACTGCTCTTTTTTGCCGTCTTTCGCGGGAGCGATACGGGCAAGCTCAAGGAGGTTTCGTTTATTATCGGAGGCATCTTCTGTGTTTTTAACCTCCTCTACTTTCTCAATGTAATCCCGCCTGTGCCGCTCTCGCTGCGCGATATAGATGTCTATCACTCGGTGCTTAAGCGCGCCGACGGCACTTATCTTGCACTCTATGAGCCCGCGCCGTGGTATCAGTTTTGGCGCAGTAGTAGCGAGCGGTATACATCGGCGAGCGGCACGGCGGCGTGTTTCTCCGCGGTGTTTGCGCCCGCTGACCTACAGACACCTATCTACCATGTGTGGGAGTATAAAAACGCGACGGGCGAGTGGGAGCAGCGCTCAAAAGTACCCTTTCCTATCCAAGGGGGGCGGGCGGAAGGGTATCGGGGTTTCAGCACGAAATCGGCGCTTACTCCGGGCGAGTGGCGCTGCAACGTAGAGACAGCGAGCGGCGCTTTGATAGGCCGAGTCGGCTTTGTGGCAGTGTGGGCGTCTACCACCCCGGCGCTTTCCCAAACGACTCTCTAAGTGCTACGCTGAAACGCATGATTCGCGAACGCATAGAAGAGCAGATACGAGCGGTCGTGGGTGACGTGCCCTTTGTAGTGGCGCGCGCGGACTCGGTTGCTCACGGTGACTACTACACCAATGCGGCACTTGTGACAAAAACAGACCCTAAAGCACTGGCAGAAAAGCTCAAGGTGGAAGGGGTTGAACAGATAGAGGTAGCCGGAAAGTTCATCAACTTCTACCTCTCCCGCGAGGCACTGATTCCAGCCGAACAAAAAATCCCCCAGCAATACGCGGGCAAAACGATTATGGTCGAGTATACAAGCCCCAACCTCTTTAAGCCGCTCCACATCGGCAACTTGATTGGGAATATTTTGGGCGAGTCGATTGCGCGTCTGCTCGAGAAGAGTGGCGCTGACGTCAAGCGGGTTAATTACCCTTCCGATATAGGGCTCACGGTTGCCAAGGGCGTATGGGGGCTTACGCAGACAAAAGGAGACCCCTCCGACATCGTGGCGCTGGGCGAAGCGTATAAAACTGGCCATGCGGCGTACGAAGACGGATCGGCTAAGGTACAGATTGACGAAATAAACACCGCGCTGTACGAAAACTCAAACCCAAAATGGAGCGAGCTGCGGACGGAAGGGGTAGCAACGTCACGGAAGCATTTATCCGAGCTCTGCAAAACACTCGGCACTACGTTTGATAAAGAATTTTTTGAGAGCGAGTCCGGATTGCTTGGGGCCGGCATCGTACGCGAGAGTATAGGAACAGTTTTTGAAGAAAGTGAGGGCGCGGTAGTGTACCGTGGAGCGCACACGCGGGTGTTTCTCAACTCGCGCGGGCTGCCGACCTATGAGGCAAAAGAGGTCGGACTGTTTGATTTGAAAAGCAAGGCGTATCCGGACTTCGACACATCTTTGACCGTGACGGGTGGCGAGCAGAAAGACTTTTTTGCAGTGGTGTTTGATGCGATAAAGAAAATCTTTCCTGACCGGACGGCAGGTAAGAATTTGCAACATATTTCGAATGGCTTTTTAAAACTCACTAACGGAAAGATGTCCTCGCGCTTGGGCAACGTCATTACGGGAGAATCGCTGCTTGCCGACCTGACCGTAGCTGCGCGGGGAAGGGAAGACGTGGCGGTGGGTGCTATAAAGTATACGGTGCTCAAGTCGGGGAGCGGCAAGGATATTATTTTTGATCCGGAGCGGTCACTCTCGCTGGAGGGCGACTCGGGGCCGTACCTGCAGTACGCCCTGGTGCGCGCTAGAGCATTATTGAGAAAAGCTTCTGGAGCTACGGTAACTCAATTTATTACTCCGCAGAGCAAAACTTTGGAGCGCATACTCATTCATTATCCAGAAGTAGTCGAACGCGCTGCGCGCGAGCTTGAGCCGCACCACCTAACAACTTTTCTGACTGAGCTCGCTGCGGAATTTAATAGTTGGTATGCCGCAGAGCGCGTAATTGTTGATGGCACAATAGCTGGTTATACACTCAGCTTGGTTAAAGTTGTAGAACGCACTCTCTCCCAAGGCCTCAACCTCCTCGGCATTCCGACCCCCGAGGAGATGTAAATGATAAAATACCTTTATGTCCGACCTGTCAAAACGAGAGGAAGAGATTCTAGATTTCTGGAATAAAGAACTCATATTTGAAAAATCGCTAGAGAAGCCCGCGCCCCGAGGCGACTATGTTTTTTATGACGGGCCGCCGTTTGCCTCGGGCCTGCCGCACTACGGACACCTCCTGCAGAGCGCAATCAAAGACGCAATTGCGCGCTACCGCACGATGCGGGGTTATCGCGTACGTCGGCAGTGGGGGTGGGATTGTCACGGATTGCCGGTGGAGAACCTGGTAGAAAAAGAGCTCGGCATCAAGTCGAAGCGCGACATTGAGCAGTACGGGATAGAAAAGTTCAACGAAGCGGCGCGCGTCTCTATTATGAAAGACGTGGCCGGCTGGAGGAAAATAATCCCGCGGCTGGGGCGCTGGGTCGACATGGACGATGACTACAAGACCATGGACCCGAGCTACACCGAGTCGGTGTGGTGGGCGTTTAAGACACTTTTTAATAAAGGGCTTATTTACGAGGGTTTTAAGTCGATGTACTTGTGTCCGCGATGCGGCACGACTCTCTCCAACTTCGAGGTGGCGCAAGGGTACAAAGATATCGATGATATCGCGGTGACGGTTAAACTTCCGCTGGTTGATGAGTTGAACACCTCTTTGCTTGTGTGGACCACGACCGCGTGGACCTTACCGGGCAATGCTGCAGCGGCAGTAAAAGCAGACGCGCTATACGTAAAAGTAAAGGTAAGAGACGAGTTTTTTATTGTGGCGAAGGCGCGCGCGGCTGCCGTGTTTGGCGGCACTGTCGAGGTGGTGGGAGAGATAGTCGGAAAAGAACTTGCGGGCAAAAAATATCTTCCCCCGTTTTCCTATTTTACAGACGAGTTTGCCAAGAATAAAAATATATGGAGAGTGTACGCGGGGGACTTTGTGACGATGGAGGATGGCACCGGGGTGGTGCACATTGCGCCTGCGTTCGGCGCCGATGACCTGGCGCTTGCACAAAAGAACGCCGTTCCGCTTGTGAGGCACGTGACCGATGAGGGAAAGTTTGTTCAAAAAGTTACCGATTTTGCCAGCATGTCGGTAAAGCCGAAGGGGAATCCGCGCGAGACGGACGAAAAGGTCGCCGCGCTGCTTAAAGAGCGGGGAGTGCTGTTTAAAGAAGAAAAGATAAAGCACAGCTATCCGCATTGCTGGCGCTGTGACACCCCGCTCCTCAATTGGGCGGCTACCTCTTGGTTTGTAAAGGTCTCTGCGCTTAAATCAAAACTTTTGAGTGAAAACGCTGCGGTCGGGTGGGTGCCCGAGCATGTCGGCACGGGGCGCTTCCACAACAGCATTGCAAGCGCGCCCGACTGGGCCATATCGCGCAGCCGCTACTGGGGCGCGCCGCTCCCTGTCTGGCGCAACACTAAAACAAAAGAGACAAGGGTCGCGGGCTCGGTGCTCGATGTTCTCAGTATGGCGCGCCGCAGCGGCAACCGCTACTTTATGATGCGTCACGGCGAGGCGGCACACAATGCTACAAATACTCTCGATCCAAATGGCGATCCCGCGAATCATCTCACCGAAAAGGGGAGGGGAGAGGTGATACATACGGCGACAGAACTCCGGCGCGAGAACATAGACCTTATTGTTTCTTCGCCATTTTTGCGTACGCGCGAGACAGCCGAACTTGTCCGTAACGAATTGGGTTTGTCGCAAGCAGTGCTTATGATAGACGAGCGATTACATGAGTATAACGAGCAGCCAGATATGCTCGCGGTGCGCCGTCGCATGGGAGATTTTTTGTTCGATATTGAACGCCGATATGTCGGAAAAAATATTCTTGTGGTGTCCCACGGCAACCCTCTATGGGTACTGCAGCAAGTAGCGCGACACCGATCGAATACAAAGGTCTTTGTCGAAAAGAATATGCTGCGCACTGCCGAGGTGTGCGAGATTCCTTTTACTCCCTACCCGCATAATCGCGACTACGAGCTCGACCTGCACCGCCCTTATATCGACGACCTTCCGACCGGCGACTGGAAGCGCGTTCCGGAGGTATTTGACTGCTGGTTTGAGTCCGGCTCGATGCCGTTCGCGAGCGCTCATTATCCGTTTAAAAAGGACGCTTTTAATCCTAAACGTTTCTTCGGGTGGGGGAGCAGGGGGTATCCGGCGGACTTTATCGCCGAGGCGCTGGACCAGACACGGGGATGGTTCTACTCGCTCATCGTGCTCGGAGTGGGGCTCTTCGGCCGCGCGCCGTATAAAAACGTTATAACCACCGGGCTTATACTCGCCTCCGACGGGCAAAAAATGAGCAAGCGGCTTAAAAACTATCCCGACCCAATGGATATAGTGGAGAAGTACGGCGCCGATGCCCTGCGCTACTATCTGCTTTCCTCCCCGGCAATCAAGGGCGAGGATCTACGCTTTCAGGAAAAAGGGGTAGACGATGTGAGTAAAAAACTACTGATGCGCCTCGACAATGTGCGCAGTTTTTATGACCTGTATGCCGACGGGACAAGGCGCAGTAGCGCCAGCACACACACGCTTGACCGTTGGATTGTTGGGCGACTGGGAGAGGTGGTGCAGGCGGTATTTACCGGCTTCGAGTTCTACTCTCTTGATGCCGCCTCCCGTCCGATGGCGGAGTTTATCGATGACCTTTCGGTATGGTATGTGCGGCGCTCCCGAGAGCGGTTCAAAAACGGCGGCGAGGACAAGACCGATGCGCTGGCCACGCTCCGGTACGTGCTCTTTACCTTGGCGCAGGTGACGGCTCCAGTGATGCCGTTTTTTTCCGACGCTCTCTACCGTAGTGTCAAAGAAGAGGGCGACCCCGAGAGCGTACACCTCTCGGCGTGGCCCGAGGCGGGTATCGTCGACGGAGATCTTTTGAGGAACATGGCGGTCGTACGTACACTGGCCTCCAAAGGGTTGCAGTTGCGCGAACACTCTGGCATAAAAGTGCGCCAGCCCTTGGAGGCATTTGAGATCTCGACACAAGTTTCCGAAACGCTTATGCCGATTTTGCTTGATGAAATTAATGTAAAAAAAATAATCTATACCCCCGGACTAAAAGAAGACACTCTCGATACCGCTCTTACGCCAGAGCTTAAAGAAGAGGGGACAGTGCGCGAGTGGGTTCGCGCGATACAGGAATGGCGCAAGACCTCAAAACTTTCGGTAAGCGACCGCCCCGGCCTACTCATACAAACACCTGATGCGGAGTTTATCCGCGCGCATAGAGAGGTGCTCATAGAGGCAACCGGTCTTTTGTCGCTTGAAACAAAACAATCCGAAGAAACGGTCTTTGAGCGACTATAGCCGCCATGCATCAAAAACATATCACCGAGGGGATAGTGCTCGGCAAGCACGGAGTAGGCGAGGCCAATGTGCTGGTGTTGGTGCTGACCGAAGAGCTCGGGCTTCTGCGCGCCAAAGCAGTAAGCGCGCGGAGGGAGGACTCCAAACTGCGCTACGGGCTCGAAACGCTCTCATGTGGAAGATACTCTTTTGTGCAGGGGAAAAACGGATGGCGGCTAACCGGTGCCGACAGCGTGTCTCGTGAGTTGTTGTCCGCCGATGCAGTGCGCCGCGCGGCGGCAGGGCGGGTGACACGCCTCCTGCTCCGGCTCGTACAAGGCGAGGAGGCCTCTGCTCTTTATGCGACGGTTATGGAAGGCCTCCGCGCGCTCGTTTTTAGCGAGCATCCGAATGCAACGGAGGTGGTGTTGGTGCTAAGGATTCTCTCGCGACTCGGCTATTTGCCGCACACTCCGGCGCTTGAGCCCTTTGTGGACGGGGAGTTCAGTGTTGAGCTCTCTGCCAAAGCACTGGAATCCCGCGCGCTCCTTATCCGCACCATCAACGAGTCCCTGCAGGCCTCGGGGCTCTAGTATACTGTAGGGATGCACGAGGATAAGAGCGAGGTAGAGCAGCTTAAGGACAAGCTCTACTCGCGCGGGCAGGAGGGAATTGCACAAGACATCCGCGCTCCGCTTGAGCAAAGCGACGCCTACGCGCCGCCCGTGTGGGAGGGCGGGTCACTGCTGCGCGGCCCTAAGTCGGCTTTCTATGCGATGCCGGCGGGGGCGAAGATGTCTTTTTCCACCAAGTTTTTAATAGGGTCAGCCGCCTTTTTTGCGATAGCGGCGGTGGGTGCGACGGTCTTCTTTTTTACCGGGGGAAATTATGTTTCCTCGCAAAACATAGACCTGCAAATTGTGGCACCTCCGCTTATAAACGGCGGGACGCAGGCCGACCTTCAGTTTATTATCACCAACCGCAATCCGGCCCAGCTGCAACTGGCCGACCTCATCATCACCTATCCGCAAGGGACACGCGATCCGAAGAACCCTCAAAAGGCCCTCACGCAGGAGCGTATCTCGGTGGGTACGCTCGCCTCCGGCCGGCAGACAAAACTCACGAGCGCGGCACTCTTTTACGGCGCGGAGGGTTCGACGCAGACCATCCGTGCAACGCTTCAGTACAGTGTAGAGGGCAGTGTCGCTGTTTTTACCAAAGACGTCAATACGGAGCTCACGCTCGGCTCCTCGCCGGTCTCGGTCTCGGTCGACGCGCCGTCAGAAATAATCGCAGGGCAGGCGTTCTCATTTATCGTAACTGTTCAGAGCAACTCGCAAACGCCGGTTGACGACGTGCTTGTACAGGCACATTATCCGTTCGGCTTTTCTGTAGACAGCACCAGTCCGCGCGCCGATGCCGGCTCGACCCTCTGGCGGATAGGTACTATGAGTCCGGGTTCAACGAGGGTAATCAAAGTGACCGGTCGCGTCGATGGTCAAGACGGTGATGAAAAGGTCTTTCGTTTTATTGCGGGGAGCAGCAAGGACCGCACCGGGGCAAAAGTGGATGTTCCGTTCCTTTCGGTGCCGGCAAGCGTCACCGTCCACCGGCCTTTCATTACCGGTTCGATATCCGTAGACAGCAAGACAGGCGACAAAATATCCGTCGCCGCGGGAAAAACTCTGCAGGGCACTGTCACGTGGCAGAATAATCTCGCCGACTCGGTCGGCAACGTGGAACTACGTTTGCATCTGGCGGGGCCCGTAATAGACACGGCATCCATTAAATCGAGCAGCGGCTTCTATCAGTCGGGCGACTCAACAATTGTGTGGACCTCGGCGCAGGACCCCTCGCTTGCGCTGGTGCCGCCGGGCGGAACAGGAACGCTCTCGTTTTCCTTTGCAACGCTGGTGCCTGGAGCGGGCGGCACCGTTTATCAAAACCCCACCGTCGACCTCTCGCTTTCGGTCAGGGGCACGCGCTCCGGAGAGAGCGGAGTCCCCGAGGAGGTGACTTCGAGCGCAAAGACACAAGTGGTGCTTTCCTCGGCGGTGTCGCTTGCCGCCACCGCGCTCCATAACACCGGGTCTTTTAATAATCCGGGGATACTGCCTCCGCGCGCGGAGTCGACTACCTCCTACGCGATACTCTGGAGTATCCGCAATTCCTCCAACGCCATAGGGAACGCGAGTGTCTCGGTGGTACTACCGTCTTACGTGAGTTTTGTGGCCGCCGCTGGTGGCACCAATATCGTCTACGATAGTGCGAGCCGTACGGTGCGCTGGACTATAGGCGACATAACGGCAGGTGCGGGCTATACCTCGGCGGCGCTGCAAGGGACATTTCAAGTTGCTCTTACTCCGAGCTCCTCCCAGGTGGGCGAGGTGCCTGCGCTCACCGGCACTGCCGTTCTTGCGGGCACGGACCGCTTTGCCCAGGTGGGCATTTCGGCGAGCGCCGAGGCGCCCACGACGCGCCTTTCTGAACCGGGTTTTGTAAACGGAATGGAGGTTGTCGCTCCCCGTTAAAGCGGGCACAAAAAGCGAAGTCGTGCTATTTTGGTGATTATGGCTGACCACGAAAGGGTGATGGAAAAAATAGTGTCGCTATGCAAACGCCGCGGGTTTGTCTACCAAGGGTCCGAAATTTACGGCGGGCTCGCTGGCACGTGGGACTATGGCCCGCTCGGGGCTGAACTTGTGGACAATATCAAAAATTGTTGGTGGAAGAAGTTTTTATACGACCGTGAGGATATATATAAAATAAATGCCGCGATTTTGATGAACCCCGGCGTGTGGGAAGCGAGCGGACATGTGTCTGGTTTTGCCGACCCACTCGCGAGTGGCAAATTATTTAACACGATGTTCAAAACTTCCGCAGGAGCAGGAGAGGATGCAGCTACCGTTTATCTGCGGCCGGAGACTGCGGGCGGCATTTTTGTAAATTTTAAAAACGTTGTGGACTCTTTTCATCCTAAATTGCCGTTCGGCATCGGCCAAATAGGGAAGGCTTTCCGCAATGAGATAGCGCCGCGCGATTTTATCTTCCGCGTGCGCGAGCTTGAACAAATGGAGATAGAGTACTTTGTTCGCCCCGAGGAGTGGGAACAAAAGTTTGAAGAATGGAGGAGGGGTGTACATGAATTTATGGAAATGGTCGGTATTGCAAAAAAATCTGTGCATGAACTCGAGGTGCTGGACGGCGAGCGCGCGCACTACAGCAAGCGCACCATCGACTTTGAGTTTGACTTCCCGTTTGGGCGCAAGGAATTGTGCGGTTTGGCGTATCGCACCGACTTTGACCTCTCTGCGCACGAAAAAGCTTCGACTGTCGAACTAAAATATCAGGACCCCGATACCAACAAAAAGTTTACGCCGCACGTCATTGAGCCGTCATTCGGCGTTGAGCGCACGTTCCTCGCGGTACTTGTCTCTGCGTACACAGAAGACACTCTCGGCGGCGAGACTCGTGTGTATCTAAAATTTAAGCCGTCAGTTGCTCCAATTAAAGCCGCGGTTTTTCCCCTGCTTAAGAACAAACCCGAGCTCGTAAATAAAGCGCGCGAGATTTATACGGAGCTTAAAAAAGACATTCCGCAGATTATGTGGGACGACAACGGCAACGTGGGCAAACGCTACCGCCGCCAAGACGAGATAGGCACACCCTACTGCATCACCATCGATTTTCAGACACTCGAGGATAATACTGTTACAATTCGGGACAGGGACACGGGAGAGCAGGAGCGCGTCTCCGCTGCAGATCTCTCCACTACTCTATGGAAAAACTTAAAGACATAAACGTCCACATCACCTCGGGGAGCATCATCACCACGCTCCTCTTTTTGACGCTCGCCGCTCTTTTGTGGGTGTTGCGCGACATTGTACTCATTGTGGTGACCGCGGTCGTTATCGCCTCGGCGATGGAGCCGGCAATACGTTTTATTACCCGCTGGCGCGTCCATCGTATACTCGCAGTCATACTCATATATGTGCTCATGGCAAGCGTCTTTCTTAGCATCCTGCTTGTATTTGTTCCGCCGTTGCTTGGCGACGCGGCCGACTTTCTTTCGCGCCTGCCTGAAACTCTCTCGGGGTTCAACCTCAATGAGGCGACGCACGGCCTCTTGCCGTGGGGCAATGTCGGCGACCAAATATCCTCGGCCGACCTCTTGCGCAACATATCCACGACGCTTGCCGACACCACGGGCGGGGTCTTTACCACCGTCTCTGCCTTCTTTGGCGGTTTGGCCTCTTTTGTCCTTATTGTTGTCTTTTCCTTCTACTTTTCGGTGCAGGAGACGGGCGTGGACGACTTTTTGCGCGTGGTGACGCCTATCAAGGAGCAGACCTACGTGCTGCATCTTTGGAAGCGCTCTCAAGAAAAGATAGGCAAGTGGATGCAGGGGCAGCTGATGCTTGGCGCTATCGTGGGGATACTTTTATATTTAGGGCTTACTATTTTAGGCATTCCGAACGCGCTTTTGCTTGCGGTTATCGCAGGGCTCTTTGAACTCATTCCTGTCTTCGGTCAGATACTCGCGGCCATACCGGCGCTTGCAATCGCTTTTTCCGACGGTGGTCTTACCGCACTCCTGCTCGTTGCCGGGCTCTACATAGTGGTACAGCAGTTTGAAGCTCATCTTATCTATCCCGTGGTGGTAAAAAAGGTGGTCGGCGTGCCACCGCTTCTGGTCATACTCGCTCTTATCGTAGGAGCCAAACTTGCCGGCTTTTTGGGAATACTGCTTTCGGTCCCCATCGCCGCGGCGATACAGGAATTTGTTTCCGATATCGACAAGGAAAAGACCCGCGCTCTCACCAAGGCCGGGCTTGCAGGTGATGACGAAGACGAGTAGTGTCAGACAGTAATGGCTGAAAAGAATTTTTACGTAACGACACCTATCTTTTATCCAAATGCAAATTTGCATTTGGGGCATGCGTATGTAACGACCCTGACTGACGTTATTGCACGCTACCATCGGTTAGTAGGGGATACTACGTACTTTCTGACGGGTTCGGATGAAAACACTCAAAAAATATTGTCGGCTGCGGCAGATGCAGGAGTAACCCCACAGCAATTTTTGGACGACAAGGTTGAGGGTTTTGAGAATCTCTTTAAACAGCTCAATATTTCGTATGACCAATTTATTCGCACGAGCGATGAAAAGGTTCATTGGCCAGGCGCAGTTGCTTTATGGAAAAAACTGGATGCGGCGGGTGACTTGTACAAAAAGCAGTACGAAGGCCTCTACTGTGTGGGCCACGAGGCGTTTATCACCGAAAAAGACCTGGTCGACGGCGCATGCCCCGATCACGGAACCGCACCTGAGCGCATACAAGAAGAGAACTATTTTTTTAAGCTCTCAAAATATACGCAGACCATTAAAACCAAAATCGAATCAGGCGAACTTTGCATTATACCGGAGTCGCGCCGGCATGAAATTCTTTCGTTGCTTGCCGAAGGATTGCAAGATGTAAGCTTCTCGCGCCCGCGTACTCCTATGTCAGTCGGAATCCCGGTGCCGGGGGATACTACACAGGTTATGTATGTGTGGTGCGACGCGCTCAGCAACTACATTACGGCGCTTGGTTATGGACAGGATGAGACGCTCTATAAAACATTTTGGCCCGCCAATGTGCATATTATAGGAAAAGATATTTTACGTTTTCATGCGGCTATGTGGCCCGCGATGCTTCTTTCGGCGGGGGAGCCATTGCCCAAAAGCATTCTGGTGCATGCCATGATACTCTCCGGTGGACGCAAGATGAGTAAGACGCTGGGGAACATCATCGACCCGCAAGAACTCCTGCAAGAGTACGGCACCGACGCGGTGCGCTACTTTTTGGCTCGGCACATCTCGCCATTTGAGGACGGAGACATAACTCGCGAGCACTTCAAAGACGCCTATAATGCCGATTTGGCAAACGGGCTCGGCAACCTGGTCGCCCGCATTATGCAGCTTGCACAAACTCATTTAAGCGCGCCAGTTGAACTGGAGTATAAGCCGTTTCCTAAAGAGTATACTGATGCGTTTGAACGTTTTGAAATTAATAAAGCCGCCGACCATGTGTGGGGCCGTATCCAAGCGCTCGACCAAAAAATTACCGAGATGGCGCCGTTTAAGGTAGTAAAGGAAGATGAGGAAAAAGGGAGAGGAATAATTATCGAGCTCGTCGTAGAGCTCGCCTGCATCGACCAAATGCTCGAGCCGATTATGCCGCAGACGAGCAAAAAAATAATCGACGCTATTATGACGAACAAAAAACCTGAAAATCTCTTCCCCCGCAAAGAATAAGTCAGACATCCGATGTCTGACTTTGGAGTATGAAACTTTTTGACTCGCATTGCCACCTGCAGATGCCGCAATATGATGCCGATAGGGCAGAGGTTTTGGCGCGCATGCAAGGGGCGGGGATGGGAGCTATTGTCGTGGGGACCGATTACGAGATGAGCAGGGCGGGGATTGAGCTGGCCGCCAACCACGACTTTTTGTGGGCAAGCGTCGGCTCGCACCCCAATCATGCCGAGGAGTTTGATAGTGCAAAATTTGAGGAGTTGGCAAAAGATCCAAAAGTGGTAGCAATAGGGGAGTGCGGTTTGGATTACTTTCGTTCTGAAAAGTCGGATGAACAAAAAGAAAAATTCGTAAAACAAATTGTGCTCGCCCAAAAACTCCACAAGGCCCTTGTCGTCCATTGTCGCGACGCACACGAGGACATGTTTGACATACTCGCCTCTGAGCAAGGTTCGACCTTGCTCAATAAAGTGCCGGTGGTTATGCACTTTTTTACCGGGTCGGCCGAGTTGGCGCAAAAGTATCTCGATTTGGGCTGCTATCTTTCGTTCCCCGGACCCATTACGTTTACGGATATGTACGATGACTCTATACGTCTCTGCCCGCTTGAAAAGATGCTTATAGAAACCGACGCTCCCTTTGCGGCACCCGTGCCGCATCGCGGCAAGCGCAACGAGCCAGTATATGTTGAGCATGTCGCGCGCAAAATCGCCGGGCTGAAGGGCTTGGGGTTGGAGGAGGTTTCCGAGCGCGCCGTAGCGAATGCACAAAAGGTCTTTAATATTGCATAAATAACCCTACTCTGGTAAGGTACTCGGGTATGGCAGAAACAGCGCATCCTGATACTGAGGCTCGTGCCGAAGTAGAAGGGTCATCCCAAGCGCCAAAAGACATAACACCGGTCTACGAGATCGGCTTTCATATCGTGCCCACCGTAGGAGAGGAAGGGGTCCCGGCCGTTCTCGACCGTGTCCGCGCTCTCCTCGGCGATGCAGAAATAATTTCAGAAAGTTTTCCTCAAAAGATGACGCTTGCGTACCGGATAGAGCGCGCGCAGGCAGGAGCCCGCGAAAAGTATACCGAGAGCTACTTCGGTGTCATCAAATTTGCCACTGAGCGCGAGCATCTCTCTGCGATAGAAAAAGGGGTGCAGGGCATCCGCGAGGTTATGCGCGTGCTCATCATCGGGACGGTGCGCGAGGACATCACCCAGCACAAACAACGCACGGTCTTTAGCTCCGATCGGCTTGAGGGCAAAGTGATAGAAAAGCCCGCCGCACAAAAAGAGGTGGCCGTCGAGGTCTCTGAGGAGGAGCTTGATAAGTCGATAGAAGCGCTTACGGGCTAGCGGTATACTTAAAACTATATGTATCTCAACAAAGCAATGGTGTTTGGCAACCTAACCCGCGACCCGGAGGTCCGTGCGCTGCCGAGCGGCGGGCAAGTATGCAGCTTTGGGATCGCGACCAACCGAGTATACAAAAAACCCGATGGCACCAAGCAAGAAGAGGTGGAGTTTCATAACGTCGTCACCTTTGGCAAGCTCGCTGAGCTCTGCGGCCTCTATCTCAAAAAGGGGAGCAGCGCCTACATAGAGGGGCGGCTCAAAACACGGAGTTGGGAGGGGGAGAAGGGCAAACAATATAAAACCGAAATTATCGCCGAAGTGGTGCAATTTGGTCCCCGTGCTGCCGGGCAAGGAGCGGCGCCTCGCGGAGCGGAGTCGGCGCCGGCGGCAGCATCCGCGGCCAAAGAAGACGCAATCGACTATCCGGCGGAAGATATTAACCCTGACGATATACCGTTCTAAAATTTATGAAAAAAGAGTACGTAGCACAATTTCAGCATATCGACTATAAGGATATAGAGATGCTTAAAAAATTTCTCAATCCGCACGGCAAGATTATGCCGCGTCGGCGCACAGGACTCAATGCCTCCAACCAGCGCGCCCTGGCCGAAGCGGTCAAACGCGCGCGTTTTATGGCGCTCCTTCCGTATATTGTTCGGTAGAGGCTCCACAAAACTTGTTTTGTCTCGCTAACGCTTGTCCACTCTTTCGACGTACTCGCCGGTTTCGGTGTTTATGCGGACGGTGTCTCCCTCGTTGATAAAGAGGGGAGCGTTGAGTGTCGCGCCGGTTTCGAGCGTTATAGATTTTGACCCGCCCTGCGCGGTGTTGCCTTTGACCGCGGGCGGGGCCTCGGTGACAGTGAGCTCCATTTTTATTGGAATTTTGATCCCTATAATCTTGTCATCAAACACCAATGCTTCTACTATCATAGTGGGCTTCATAAACTGCGCACCTGTTCCGATTGTCTCCTCGGATAGCATAAAACGGTCTGCGGGGTTTTGTTCGGCACAAAACCATCGTTCGCCTTTGTTGGTGTAGAGATACTTTACGCTCTTGGTCGAGAGGTCGGCCTCGGAGACCTTTTCCGACACGTGGAACGCCTGCTCGGTTACCTTGCCGGTGATAATGTGTCGCAACTTGGTCTGGTTGACCGGCTTGCGCTGTTGTTTGCGAAAGACATGTGCGTCGAGCACTTCGTACGGCTGTCCGTCGAGCAGGATCACTTTTCCTTTCAAAATCTCATTATATTCGAGCATTGCCATGGACTGAAACATTCTACCTAAAATTGCCGTTATATCAAAATGATATGACCGTCGCTCGCGACAAATAGAAAGCAAGCTTTCTTTTGCTTGCTTCGCTAGATCATAGCAATTGAAACACCAATGATATACAGTGTTGGCATGGAATACCTCTCACTAGAGGAGAAGGGGGAGGGGATGGGCGACGAAGAGGTTCTTGCGGCATCGGTCAAACACCCGTCGCTCTTTGCTTTTCTTGTGCGCAAGTACGAAGAGCCGTTCCTGCGCAAGGCGCGCTCTATTGTGCGCGAGCAGGAGGCGGCAGAGGATATAGTGCAGGAGTGCTTTACTAAAATTTATCTCAATGCAGAGAAGTTTAAAAAGCAGGAAGGGGCGCAGTTTTCTTCGTGGGGCTACCGCATACTCATCAACACCGCTCTCACGCACTATGCGCGCCACAAGCGACGCGGGCTCTCCGAGTTTGGATTGGATGAAGAAATCTGGGCGCTTATCCCCGACAAGCAGCTGCGGCAGTTTGAAAAGCGGGAACTGCAAGACCTCGTTGCCTCGGTGCTCTCCCGTATGCCGAGCTCCATGGCCCGTGCGCTCTCACTCTTTTTTATAGAGGGGAAGACGCAGGAAGAGATAGCCGCACAAGAAGGGCTTTCGGTTGGGGCGGTTAAAACCCGGGTGCATCGCGCTAAAAAAGAATTCAAAAAAATCTACGAAACTATTACTACTAAGAGCTAGTTACAAGGTATATGCAAAGCAAGATAGAACAACAGGTGATGGCTGGGGTGGGAGTGATATATGCTACCCGTCAGTTGGTAAGTGCCACTGCGCTCAAACTCTACGTCTGTGCGCTCTCGCTCTATGGGCTCGCTCAGCTGGTATGGGTCGCCCGCGTGTGGGAGAATTTCTCGCAGGTTGGGCTGCAACACTCGTTGCAGTTTGTTCTCTCGGCAGTACTGAACACCCATCTGCCGGTCCAAATCGCTCTCTCGGTGCTTATATTTGTGGGCTTCTCGTTACTCCTCGACTTCGTCCGCAGCACTTTCTCACCTCGTACACTTTCATATTAAGTTGCAGAAAACCCTTATTTGTGGTATATAATTTACGTTAGTTCATTGATAGGGAATCAGCTATTCAGCCGTAGCGAAAAGCGTCTTTAGGGGCTCTTTCCGCTGCGGCAGAACCATTCCGGTATAGCCGAGCAACCAAGGAGACATCGTCATGACCGCTCAGGTCAAGAAGCTCCTGCAGTTCGTGACGACGACCAGCGTCGCCGCGATCGAGAGCTTCACGGCCGCCGACAACTTCAAGGTCGACACCAAGAAGGCGGCTACGCGGATCTACTATCTCGGCGACAGCTTCAAGAAGCACTTCGGCCGCAAGGAAGAAGGCGCTTCGGAAGCCACTAAGATCAAGGTCCACAAGCTGCTCGAAGGGTCGCTCGACGCCCCGATCATCACGGAACTCGCCGACAAGTGCGAGATCACGCTGGGTCAGTTCTTCGCTCTGCTCTCGAAGCAAGGGAAGGGCGAGTCCGGGCCATTGCTCACCAACGGCTGGGCGAACATCGCCTACATCCGCGACGACGAGGGCAACCTCTGGGCGGTCTACGCCCACTGGAGCGCCGGCCGCAGCGGCTGGAACGTCGAGGCCAGCTCGGTCGAGTACCCGAGCGGGTGGGACGACGGCTACCAGGTCATGTCTCGCTGATTCTTTCGACCTTAGGTACTTAGCTTCGGCTTTGAACCTAAGACCCTTTGACCCTCTGTAACTTTGCACCTTTGGTGCAGGGGAGTAGAGGGTCTTTTTATTTTTGATATAGTAAAGAAGAGGAACGCTCTGGCGTGGCGTTGTAAAAGATTCCGCGCAGCGCCTCGGGCTATCCGTACGGCCGGAATTCTGTCGGAGAAATCTTACGGGAGCGCGCATGCGGAAGTTCAAAAAAGATAAAGAATCGGTGCGCGGCGCTCTGGGACTTATAGGTCCTGTATACGATACAGCCCGGAGAGTATTCGATGGGTAGTGGAACGGATGGCGCGGCGCACGATACGACTCTGGGCGGTCAACGCCAACTGGAACGCCGACAATGGCGGCTGGAACGTCGAGGCCAACTCGGTCGAGAACCCGAACAGGTGGAACGACGGCAACCAGGTCATGTCTCGCCACTCTTTTCTTTCTCCGCCCCCTGATTTATTTTTCTCGGGACGGAGTTTTCGATAGCAGGCCTTTGCGCCAACCGCCGACCATTTTCCCCACGCTCTCAACGTCTGTCGCAAGCAAAATATAATGTTTTTGTTCGAGTAAGGTACATTCCCACGCTAGTTGGAGAAAGAACCGCAGTAAGTCCGTATTTTGTAAAACTTTTCCTAGCAAGGCTATTTTTCCGTTTCCTGACGCATAGGATGCTTCCCGCAACTGTTCGAGAGCATTCAAAAAAGTGTCGTCAATCCGCTTGCCTATGCCAAACCGCTCATCGCGTGCCATGTTGCGGCGGATGGGTAGCCATAAGGTGTAAACTTTCTTCGTATGCTCAATAACCGGCAAAAAATCCCTGCGGGGGGGGGTCGTCAAAGAAAGATTTTCGCTCATACGTATGACGATATCATTTCTGTCGAGAATTTGCTCGAAGCGTGGAAGGAGTTTTTGAGGGGAAAAAAGAAGAAGCAAGATGTGCAGGAATTTCAGGCGGACCTAATACATAACATCTTGTTGCTCCACCGCGACCTAGTAGGTCTGACCTACTGCCACGATGGCTACCATCACTTCAAAATCTCCGACCCCAAGCCCCGCGATATTCACAAAGCGAGTGTCCGCGACCGCCTGCTCCACCACGCGCTCTACCAGCAACTTTATCCGTTTTTTGACCGAACGTTTGTTGCTGACTCATATTCTTGCCGAATAGGGAAGGGCACGCATAAAGCTATGAATCAATTCCGGCACTTTGCCTATCAAGTTTCCAAAAATCACACCCGTACAGCGTGGGTACTCAAATGCGACATCCGCAAGTTTTTTGCCTCAATAGACCATCAAATTCTCTTTGCGATATTGGAACGTTCCATACCAGAACAAAATATTTTCAATCTTTTGCGCGAGGTGGTCAGTAGCTTCTGTTCCTGTTGTAGGATAAAAAACAACATATACCACTACTCTCCGGTCGGAGAATACAAGTGTATGCGTAAAGGTTTGCCATTAGGAAACCTCACGAGCCAGCTTTTAGTAAATGTCTACATGAACGAGTTCGACCAGTACGTTAAGCATAAACTTAAGGTCGAGTACTACGCCCGGTACGCGGACGACTTTGTGTTGTTGTCGCACAACAAGCAAGAGCTGGAACAAGCACTCCGAAAATCGCTAGTATTTCTACAAGGTAGATTAAAACTAGAGCTACATCCCGACAAGGTGTTCATCAAGACATTTGCCTCCGGTGTGGATTTCCTCGGCTGGGTGCACTTTGCCGACCATCGCGTGCTACGCACCAGCTCCAAACAGAGGATGTTGCGACGTACCCATGGGTTGGAAGAAGAGAGCTCCATAGTCCAATCGTATCTGGGTTTACTTTCACACGGGAACGCAGAGAAGCTGCATCAAAAAGTTAGGAGTGATTACAAACTCTAACCAGTTTATTCCTCCTCCGGAGCGTCTTCTTTATCTGCCGCCGCGGCTTTGCCGGTGCCGCTCTGCGATAGGGTTTTGCGTATTTCTTTCAGAAGCTCGGCGGCTATTTTTTTGTTTTCGCGCAAGAAAGTGCGGGAGGCATCGTAGCCGCGTCCCAGCTTTTCTTCACCGAAGCCGTATGAGGTGCCGCTCTTTGTGACGATACCGAGCTTCTCGCCGAGCGCAAGGAGCTCGCCCTCGGTCGAGATGCCCTCGTTGTACATAAGGTCGAACTCCGTGGTACGGAAGGGTGCCGCCACTTTGTTTTTGACCACCTTGACCCGGTGCCGGCCTCCCACCACCTCCTCGCCTTTTTTAATCTGCGCAATGCGGCGGATATCGAGCCGCACAGAAGTGTAAAATTTGAGCGCCTTGCCACCGGTTGTTGTCTCGGGGTTGCCAAACATCACGCCGATTTGCATCCGGATTTGGTTGATGAAGATGACGATGGTTTTTGATTTAGAAACTATTGCCGTGAGTTTGCGCAAAGCTTGTGACATAAGCCGGGCATGCTTGCCGACCTGGTAGGAGCCCATGTCTCCCTCAATTTCGTCTTTTGGAGTGAGTGCGGCCACCGAGTCAATGACGATAATGTCCACCTTGCCCGAGCGCACGAGGCCTTCCACAATCTCAAGCGCCTGCTCGCCAGTGTCGGGTTGCGAGACGAGAAGCTGGTCGATTTTGACGCCGATTTTTTTTGCGTACTCCGGGTCAAGCGCATGCTCGGCGTCTATAAATGCGCACACGCCGCCCTTTTTTTGTGCTTCAGCGATGGCGTGGAGTGTGAGCGTCGTCTTGCCGGAGGACTCGGGGCCATAAATCTCCAAGATGCGCCCGCGCGGGTAGCCACCGATGCCGAGCGCCCAATCAAGCCCGATAGAGCCGGAGGGCACGACGTCAACGTCAACCCGCGGTGCGGCGCCCAGCATCATGATGGCCTCGTCGCCGAATTTTGTTTTAATGGCGCGGATTGCCGCATCTATTGCAGCGTTGTCCTTGCTTTCGCGCGATGCAACCGTCTTTGCCGGAACCTCCTTCTTTTCTTTTTTAAACGCCATAGTTTTCGATGCAGTAGGTTACTACGTTAAAAGTAATAGACTTGCTCGCGCGGCGGCCAAACCGGTCCACGGCCGCCACGGTGACCACAGTATACCCTGCAGGCGGGGAGAAGCGGTACACAAATTTACCCCGTTCGTCGGTATAAGACGGGGCATCATTTATAGTCAAAAAAGAAATATTTTGAGCCGTCCCCACCACGGTGACCGCTACGGTTGAGGTCGCCGAGCCATCGAGGGGGGACTCAAAAGTGATATCCGGCCCCTCCAAGAGCTTACGCGCCTCGAATAAGCCGTACAAGACGATAGTCGCCGCCGCGAGCAGAAAAAAAACTTTCTTCATATACGGCAGAGTGTACCAAATAAATCTCGGGTGTGGATAACTTTTTAGAGCGTTTCTTCGTTTTGACGGGCGGGGGAGCTTGTCGGCTTTTCCAAAATGTCGCGCGGTTTTGCTCCGTCGCCGGGGCCGATGACGCCGCGCTCCTCCAAAATATCGACCAGACGAGCCGCCCGCGCGTAGCCCACCCGCAGCTTGCGCTGCAAATAGCTCGTGGAGGCCTTCCCTGCCTCCAGCACTGCCGCCCGCGCGGCTTCGTACAGGTCGTCGTCTATATCGTCTTCGTCACCAAATCTGCTGCCACTGTCGGCCGAGCTCCCAAGCCCCACGCCGTCCTCCCCTCTTTGCGGAGGCGTAATTTCAATCGGTAGTTCCGGCTCGTTGTGTTTGGCTATAAAGTCGACCACTTGCTTGACCTCCCCCTCGCTTATAAAAGCGCTCTGCAGACGCACGGGTTTGTTCATATCGGCAGACAGGTAGAGCATGTCGCCGGCACCCAGCAGGGTCTCGGCGCCGCCCTGGTCGAGGATAGTGCGGCTGTCTATTTGGCTCGCCACCTGCAAGGCAATGCGCGCAGGGATGTTGGCCTTGATGAGCCCGGTGATGACGTTTACCGAGGGGCGCTGGGTCGAGAGTATAAGGTGGATGCCGACCGCGCGCGACATCTGTGCCAGTCGCACCACCGCGGCCTCGAGCTCTCTCGGGTAGCTCGACATAATATCGGCGAGTTCGTCGATGACTATCACTATGTAAGGCATTGCTTCCGGCACCGGCTCGCCCGCCTCAGGCACGCCTTTCTTTTTTATCCGCTCGAGCGCGGGTGCGAGCACGTTTTGGTGATACGACTCGACATCGCGGACCCGGGTGCCCTCAAGCAGGTTGTAGCGGCGCTCCATTTCTTTGCCGGCCCAGCGCAGAGCCGCGATGGCCTTCTTTGCGTCGGTAATCACGGGGGTCAAGAGATGCGGCAGCGAGCGGTAGAGCGTAAGCTCGACACGCTTTGGGTCGATAAAAATAAACCGCAGTTGCGACGGTCCGCAGCGGTATATAAGAGAGTTGATGATAGTGTGTATCGCGACCGACTTGCCCGAGCCGGTGGCTCCCGCAATGAGCGCGTGCGGCATTTTGGCGATATTGGCAAACAGCGCTCCTCCTGCGATGTTGCGCCCGAGGCCGACAAGCAAGGGTTTGTGCGAGTCGGCAAAATCTGGCGTGTCGAGCATTGCGCCGAGACCCACGGTCACTTTGGTGGAGTTAGGCACCTCGATGCCGACCAGCGACTTGCCCGGGATAGGTGCCTCTATGCGGACGGAGGAGGCCGAGAGAGCGAGTTCAAGATTTTTTTGCAGGGTCAAAATTTTCTGCAGGCGCACTCCTTCGGCTGGTTTGACCGCATAGCGCGTTACGGAGGGTCCTATCGAAATTTCATCCAACTCCACCGTAATGCCAAAGTTTTGCAGTGTCCGCTTAATGATGTTGGCGTTTCCTTTTATGTCGCCCACCCCAGGCCGCCCGCGGTCGCGCTCGAGGAGCGAGAGCGGCGGTGGAGTATAAGTGCCAAGCAGCGACTTGAGCGTTTGCATCGGCATACCGGAGCTCTTCGATGCTGCGGGAGCCCGTGCAGATTCCTTCCCTTTGGAGTCATCGAAGGGCTCCGCTGCCGCGACCGTTTCCGTTTCTTCGGCATCGAGTGCAAAACCGCCGATTTTTGGCCCCGTTTCGACAGGAACTCCGCGCATCCTCGCAAGGAGTGTGTGTATACCGCGCTTTAGCGCGTAGAGCGGCTCAAGCGATATACGACCCTCAAGCAAGAGCAAGAGCGAAATGAGAGAGAGGCCGCCGAGTACGATGAGCGCCGCGTACACATCGAGATACTTGACCGCGGGGTTGGCGATAACTCCCCCCAGGAGTCCCCCTCGTCCCGAGGCCACTTGTATAAATCCGAGTCCTGAAACAAAAAAAAGCCCACTCGCAATAAGTTTTATAGGGGTAAATCCGCTCTGCTCGGCGCGCAGGGCGTTGCCGGCGAGTACAAACAACAGGAGAGGTAAGAGGAAGTATCCCATACCAAGGAGCGCTACAAAAAGACGGTAGGTGTCCGACCCAGCTATCCCTGCCGCATCGAAAGCCGCCAATACTAAAAAGAGCCCCGCCACAATAAACAGTACGACGATTATTGCGCGCCATGTATCTCGTGGTACGGCGCCCGACAGGTGCCCCCCTTCTTTCTTGTTGTTCTTGTGTGCCACGTATGTCATTTTATCACGCTAATCGCACTGTGTGCGGCTCGCGGGCGAGGTGCTTGCAAATTTTCAGAGTGAGGTATACTCAAAGACACAAAGTGTCCGATACATTTCCTTTACAAATAAGAGACAATCAAAGACATTTTAAAAGACATACCTATGCCGGACAACAGCAAAAAATTCCATGAATTCGCTTTAGAATCCATCCTTTTTAAAGGACGCATTGATTGGTATTTTTGCTATCTTAAGGCAGAAAAGTTGGCCCGTGCGCTCTCATTTTTGGGGCGGGGAGTAGCAGGCGAAGATCAGAATGACATTGACGATGTAGCCCGCAGAGCAGGGCTTCTGCCGGGGAGCATAGCGCATTTGGCTGGCGGCGAGGTAGATGCACCGCTCGTGTTGGCCGATGTGTTTGGACTCCTTAGCGCGGTGCGCTTGCTTGGTGCACGTGGATGCTTAAATGAGCAAAATACTCAGGTATTAGTGCATGAATATGAAACTGTGGCGGAGCGTCTGGTGCGGGGTAGTAATCCCTCCCCTTTTGTTTCTGCCGAGGACTTTTCCGTACCACAACTGGAGAGTACGGCGATGTTTCTACCGAGACCCCCCCACGCGCAGGAGGAGAGTAGAGACAATAAGACAAAAGGACAAAGTAAAGGACAGTCCGAAAGAATGTCCTTGATACTTGAACTTGTCCGTAAGAAAAAACAACTCTCCATTAAGGAAATAGCCCTTGTTATAAGGGATTGTAGCGAAAAGACCATACAAAGAGAGCTTGCTGCCCTGATCAACCAAGGACTTGTCCGCAAGGTAGGAGAGCGCCGCTGGAGCGTGTATATGCCCGTCTGAAGTGCATAGATTGTTATCCCCTTGTGGGCTATTGCCTATTACCCTCCCTTTGTATATATTTAACTCACCCTTAGTACAAGGTAGCAACCCGCCCAGCGCGGGCGATTTGCGTTGTCCACAGGGAATTTTTGCGGGTTGTGCGGTACCTCTCATATAATAGGTGCTGGCGACCACTCGGCATGCTCGTTGACAACTGCATACTTCCGCACTCCTTATCCCTCTACGAAATAGACGGCTGTAACTCCCATTCTTCCCTGTGCTACCAACGCCCGTTTTGGGCAGGTAGATAATTGTGCATGTGCTTTTACTCATCGATTACAAGTAAGTTTATTAGTTCTCCAGATTAATTAGAAAGTATTATCGGTATGACAATTACCAACAGTTCACTCCGATTGGTTGCTCTCGTAACCGGCGTTGCAGTTGCTCTCGCTCTCATGGGCGCAGTAGCTATCGCTCCGGCACAGGCCGCAGGTCTTACGCAGACGCAGATCCAGTCGATCACTTCGCTCCTCGCGTCTTTTGGCGCTGATGCAGCGACTATCGCAAACGTAACAGCGGCCCTCAATGGCCAGGCAACCCCAGGTACCGGCGGCTCCGGCACCGGCGGCGCTTGTCCCGCGCTCTCTCGCTCGCTCCAGATGGGTAGCGACGGCGCAGACGTTAAAGCTCTCCAGGTGTTCCTCAACGGCAGCGCAACCACACAGGTTGCGTCCGCAGGTGCGGGCTCTCCTGGAAACGAGTCTACATACTTCGGCGGCCTCACCAAGGCGGCTGTCGTCAAGTTCCAGTCTGCTAATGGCGTCAGCGCCATAGGCATCGTCGGTCCTGCTACGCGCGCAGCTATCGCAGCTGTTTGCGGCGGCACTGGCACTGGAACCGGCACAGGAACTGGTACGGGTACCGGAACCGGCACCGGCACGACAGGCGGTGCGATAACCGTCAGCGCGGGTGCGCAGCCAGTAAACTCGCTCGCAGTTGTGAGCGCCTCGCGCGTTCCGTTCACCACCTTCACCCTCACCAATAACTCCGGTGCGGCAGTGACGGTCAACAGCGTGACGGTCCAGCGCACTGGCCTCGGCGTTGACGCGAACTTCAGCGGTATCGTTCTCCTTGACCAAAACGGTCTCCAGGTAGGTACTAGCAAGACCCTCAACTCCAACCACCAGGTCAACATCGGCGACACCTTCACCATCGGTGCGGGCCAGTCGATGACCTTTACGGTTGCGGGCAACATCCAGACCGACGCAGGCGGCGCAGATGCCGGCCAGGTAGTTTCGCTCCAGGTTGTTGCCATCAACACTTCGGCGACGGTCTCTGGCTCGCTCCCCATCACGGGCGCGTCCCACACCATCAACACAACCTTGACGCTCGGCTCGGTCTCCACGACGACCTCGTCGTTTGACCCAGGCGCGGCGCAGAGCAAGAACATCGGCGATGTTGATGTCCGCGTCTCCGGCCTCCGGTTTACTGCCGGGTCGGCCGAGGATCTAAAACTCTACAGCGTTCGGTGGCGTCAGGTAGGCACCGCGTCTGCTTCCGACATCGCCAACGTGGTGAGCGTCGTTAACGGCGTCAGCTACCCCACGACTCTCTCCTCCGACGGCAAGTACTACACGACAATATTCCCCGGCGGTCTCTTGATCGTCAAAGGAAACTCGATAGACCTGTACAACAAAGTTGATCTCATTGGTTCCAACTCTGCTTCCCGCACGGTTGATCTCGACATCGACAAAGTGACGGATGTCTACTTTGTCGGCCAGACCTACGGTTATGGTGTCGCTCCTTCGGGCACCGCTACTCCGTGGTTCACCGGCTATGTCACGACCATCAACGCAGGCACGGTAACCACCATCGGCAAGGCCAATGAGGTTCAGGCGCAAAATATTGCGACTAACATCAGCAACCAGCCGCTCGGCGGGTTTGCCACCGACTTCAAAGGTGAGGCGGTCTCGGTAACTTCGCTTCCCATCACTATCGCAACCAGCTCCGGCTTCACCGGCGCGGGCGTGATAACCAGCATCTCAATCGTTGACCAGAACGGCGTCGTCGTCGCTGGTCCAGTTGATGAAGCGGCTACCTGCACCACTGGCTGTACGGTAACCTTCACCGACACGATTACCTTCCCGGTTGGACGCCATGTCTACACCATCAAGGGTAAGATCAACTCCAGCGTAACCAACAACTCAACGGTTGTTGTTACCACGGTCCCCTCAAGCTGGAGCGGCGTTACCGGGCAGACTTCCGGCAACACAATCACCATCTCGACGGGCACCTTCGACATGAACACGATGACAGTTAAGGCGGCGGCACTCACTGTAGTGATGTCCACCTCTCCGTCCTCGCAGAACATCGTCGCGGGCGTGCAAGATGTAATACTCGGCCGCGTTCAGCTCAACGCGTCGCAGTCGGGCGAAGACGTCCGCATGTCTTCAATCATCCTGACGCAGACCGGCACTATCGGGAACCTCAGTTCCTGCCGGCTCTTCAACGGTTCAACCCAGCTCAACTCGGGCGGCAACGTACCGTCCCTGGCGGCATCGGGCTCTGACACGACCTTCAGCTTTGACAACACGCTTGTCATCCCGAAGGGCACGGTTGTCTCGCTCGACATCAAGTGCAACGTCGCGGCTGGCTCAACCGGTACGCACATCTGGAGCGTCTCCGGCTCGGCAATCACCGCGACCGGCGAAACTTCAGGCGTCAACATCGCCGTGACTGAAACAGCAAGCTCCGGCGGTACGATGACTCTTGCTTCCGGTTCCCTTACGCTCTCGGTTGACTCTTCGTCTCCTTCCTACACTCCGGTGGCGGCAGGTACGACCGGAGTAGTTATGGGAGTCATCAAGCTCCGTCCGACCAACGAGGCACTTACCCTCAACAAACTTGGGTTGACCCTCACAACGAGCGGCGCGGCTAACTCCAACGGCGCCGGCGGCAGCACCAACAGCGGTACTTCCGACCTCCTCCAGGTCTACCTCTACAGCAGTGCGGGCTCCCTCATCGGTACGGCGACCTTCACCGGCGGTACGGCAACAACGACGGCGACTTCAACGCTCTCCACGCCTCTCGCTCTTGCTAAAGACGTAGACACGCTTATCACCGTCAAGGCGGACTTGGCCAAAATTGGCACGAGCTTCCCAGGCGGTATCGGCGATAGCGTCAAGATTGACCCGCTCAACGCAGAGACGAGTGGACAGTCCTCGGGTACAACCATCAGCGCGGCTACTGCCTCGGGCAATGTCGCAGGCGTACGCCTCTTCAAGTCCTATCCGACTCTGGCGCTTGATACGCTTGACTCGACAGGAGTTGCCGACGGGCGCTTGATGCGCTTCAAGGTTACCGCTAACGCGGCTAACCCGGTCAGCATCTTCCACTTCGAGTTCAAGGTCTCTACGACCACGGGTGTAACGGTTACGACCATCGGGCTCTACGCTTACTCTGACTCTTCTTACTCCTCGTCCATCTCGGGACAGGGTACCAGCGGTCAGATTGGCTCCAGCACCGATGCGCACATCAACGGCAACCAGTTCGTTATCGAGCCTGCCTCCACTCCGGTAGTCGTACCGGCTGGTCAGACTCGGTACTTCGAGCTCCGCGGCACCGTTACGGGCGCAGACACCGGCGACTCTATAGTGACCACGTTCCTTGGCGACGCGGCATACCCAACGGGCTCTGCAGAGATCCCCACAGGGTTCAACGTCTCCACCTCGAGCGTGGCCACCTCCTCGGCTCTCGGTAACGACAACTTCGTCTGGTCGGGTCAGTCCACCACGTCGTCCAGTTACAACGATCCGGATTGGAGCAACGGCTTCGGTCTTCCGGGCTTCCCCTCGGGCGGACTCATCAAGTCCCGAGGCATCTAACCTAGAGACAATAGGTTACGTTTAGCGGCGACAACGCTAAGCAACAAAAAACCTCCCTTCGGGGAGGTTTTTTGTTTGTGTGTATGCTTTTTACATCTCGAGCGTCTATAGGTATACTGTCGTTTATGACTGAAATCCAACGTAATCTTGCTGTAGGTATAGGAATCGCCGCGCTTCTTGGCGCGGGAGTATATTATTACGCCACTCGTAGCCCGTTGCCTGCTCCGGGCGGCCAAACGGCAACCAGCACTCCGACAATCGGCGGGATAGGGGCTACCGGCGACTACACCGTAGAGGAGGTTGAGATTGAGACTCCGCCGCCCACTATCAGGCCAGTCATCATAAGCGCCGACCTTTCGGCCGAGGCCAGGGCGGCCATAGTGGCTCACTTTGAGGAGAATAAAAAACTGCTTGCCAAGGACCCATACAACTTCAACGCGTGGCTTGACCTCGCCATACTCTATAAGATAGGCGGCGATTATCGCGGGGCCGAAGCCATCTGGCTCTACGCAACCAAGGCCTGGCCCACGAGCCCCATTGCGTACAACAACCTAGGAGATTTGTACCAAAACTTCCTCAAGGACCCTCTAAAAGCGAAGTTCTACTACGACCAAGCGGCTAAACTCAAAACTCCCTAGATAACGCTTAGTTATCCACACCCCGTCTTAGCTAGGTGCTATTAGAAGCGTATACTTAGAGGCGTTATAGGGGCAGGTCTCTTTACTAGTATTTTATAGTTTTGCATTATTTATGAAATTTTCTCTGCGTGGCACAGTGCGGCATATTGTACTCTCCGTACTCTCGGTTCTCGGCGGCGTAACTTTGGGCGCGGTGCTTGTCGGCGCGGCCACCACTATCAGCACCAATATTGCCACAGACGGTACACTGGCCATCACCAGCTCCTCCACTGTTCAGGCGCTCAACGTCGGCGGCGCTCTTTTGGCAAACGACACACTTAACGTGGTTGGTTCCTCGACCGTTCAGGCGTTAAATGTCGGCGGGGCGGGTATGCTCTCCTCCACGACCGCAACAGGTCTTAAGGTCGGTCAGACCGGCACGCGCCACACTGGCATAATTTCCGGCTATTGCACCATAGCGGCGGCGGCACACACTGCCACGACCACCAAACAGTTTACCTGCGCGTCGGCGACCGGCATTACCACTTCTTACAAGGTGTTCGTACAATCAACCTCGTCTTTGCCCTCAATGTTCGTAATTCAATCCGCGACATCTTCAACCGACGCTATTGAAGTGCGAATCTTCAACACAGGTCTCGGCACCACCACCGCTGGCGGTCTGGAGGGCCCAACATCACTCAACTTCTGGGCTGTCCTCTAGGGTTTGTAACGATTCATCATTATGAAAAAGTTACTTACCCGAACAGGGATAGTCATTGCGCTCTTGCTTCCCTCGCTCGCGTTCGCGGCGTATGACGACGTTACACTTACTACCGATACGGTACTGAGCGTCAATGGAGTGACGATGAACATAACAAGTTCAAGCGCCACAATGGAGACGCTTACCGTAAACTCAACCAACTTCTCCGTTAATGTTCTTTCGGGCTCCACGCTCACCGTTACAGCCGCGTCTCAAAAGGTCATGAGCATCTCCACGGAGCCGGTGGTGTCGGTGACGACAACATGTACCTCCTCTACCTCCTCGTTTACCTACACCGCCTCGGTCACCGCGACCATTACCGTTACACCCTCCTCTACTGCATGTCCTTTGACAACCAGCTCTACTTCCTCCGGCGGCGGGGGTTCTCCAAGTCTCATCGGCGGCGGGGGTGGCGGCGGGGGTTCGTCGGCGCCCTCTACACCCGCGTCCACTCCTGCTTCGACACCAACGCCCTCAAACCCTGTCTCGGGACTCTCCTCTGTTCAGGTTGAGGCTATCCTTTCGCTCTTGGCATCGTTTGATGCCGATGCGGCGACTATAGCCAATGTCCGTGCGGCGCTCTATGGTCAGGCGAGCACGGGAACTGGTTCCTCGGTCAGCGCCTTCGTCCGCAATCTTGAGCTCGGCATGAGTGGCGCGGACGTCAAAGCCCTGCAGGTCTACCTCAACACGCATGGCTACGTTGTTTCGTCTTCAGGTCCCGGCTCACCGGGCAACGAGACGAGTAAGTTCGGCGGTGCCACCAAAGCGGCGCTCATCAAGTTCCAAAAAGCGATGGGCATCACGCCTGCGGTGGGCTACTTCGGACCCAAGACGCGAGCAGCGGCAAAATAGCCAACAACCGGATTTAAGTGATAAAATAAATATCCAGGATCGTCCTGGATATTTATTTTAGGTACCTATGGCTAAATGTAAATCAAAATATACGGTGGGTAACTATGCCTTGCGGGTAAGGCGCTCAAAAACCGGTAACGGGCTCTTTACCGAAGAGTTCATACCTAAAAGTGCATGCATTATAAAGTACACGGGTCGCCTCGTGGGTAAAGCCGAGCAATACAGTGATTCTGGTAAATATCTTTTTTGGGTTGGCAAAAATTCGATGATTAATGGCAACATCCCTTCCAATAAGGCGCGTTTCATCAACCACTCGTGCAAACCAAACTGCGAAGCGAGCGGCCCGAAGGGCCGCGTGTTCATCTCCGCCCTGCGCCGCATCAAAGCCGGGGAAGAACTAACCTACGACTATGGCGACGAATACTTCGAAAAGCACATCGCCCCCAAAGGATGCCGTTGCACCACCTGCACAATCAAGGACGGTCCTTGATTGTGCTAAACTGAGTTTAATGCTCAGGGACAAGCCCTTCATAAACGGCGAAACATACCACCTCTTCAACAGAGGTGCCCATAAACAGACTATTTTTACAAACGAGGAAGACTACTGCCGTTTTTTAGTGCTTTTGTTTTTTTCAAACACTAAGGAGCGTGTCCAACTAGGAAATCTCCTGCAAAATCAAGGACGGTCCTTGATTAGTCTTTTAGGGGAGGATGTCGACCAATCCTTGGTTGATATTTTTTCCTATACTCTGATGCCTAACCATTTTCATTTGGTGATAAGGCAAAAAGCCGACGACGGTGTTTCCAAGTTTATGAGGAAGCTCGCCACAGCATACTCTATGTACTTCAATATTAAATACGACCACAGTGGAGTCTTATTTCAAGGACGTTTCAAGAGCAGGCATATAGGAAATGAAGCTTATTTTCGGTACATATTTGCTTATGTGCACTTGAATTCACTTGATTTGTTTGAACCTGGTTGGGAGGAGCAAGGATTAAAAAACCTTGATGGGGCTAGGCAATATGTAAATTCCTACCGGTACTCTAGTTTTTTTGATTATGTTGGCAATGACCGCCCCGAAAAAGCATTATTATCCTTGAGCCAAGCGCCAGAGTTTTTAACGACGCAGAATGACTTGGAAGCATTACTCCAGTCTTTCAATCAAGGACAGTCCTTGATTGTGGATGTGGATAGAAAAGGGTAACCGTGGTGGTACAATCTGAAGAATATGAAGAGATCGCTGAGCGTTGTGTGGTGGTGGGTACGTTGGCCGTTGATGGTGCTTGGGTTTTTGTATGCCGTCTTAGTCGGCTTTCGAACCTTTATGCTTTTTGACGAGGAGAAGACGGCCGAGGCGGTCGCTGCCATACATGCGCAGCGCATTACGCTTGCCGATGTAGAGGGGGCAAACTTGCCGCCGGTTCCTGACGAATCCGAAAACAATGCGACGGTGGCGGGTGTCGACACAAACAACAACGGCGTTCGCGACGACGTCGAGCTGGCAATCTTTAAAAAATACCCCAATTCCGCCAAAATCCGCGCAGCGGAGTTGCAGTATGCGATGGCTTTACAGTTGATGCTGACTAGCGTATATAATACCGAAACCTGGATTGCTGCCGCAGTAGAGACTTCTCGCGGAGCTGCTTGTATTGGAGAGACTGTATTTAATAAAGACCTGAGCGTCTACCGGGGCCGGATTGAAGAAGTAGAAGAAATGGTAACGAATACTTCTGAGCGACAACATGCAGAGGATAGGGCGTATAACTTTACTACCAGTTATGGTCTTCCTAATACTGAGCTATGCAACATAGGTTTAGACACATTGCCCAATTAGGGATTATTCTCTTTTTATTTCCATTGTTTGCCCAGGCGGAATGTTCCTCCAGTGGGTATACTGTTGTTTTTGTAAATGGAATTTTTAATACAGAGAAGCAAGCAAGGACTAGTGCAGACGAGTTGCAGTTCAAACTTGGAGAAACTTTTAACTCGGAGTCAGTAATAGTTCGAACAGGGTACAACCCCTCTCATCTCGCGGGGTTGGGGGACTTGGCCCAGGTTGTTGCTCAGAGTTTTGGGGCTTCTGTCTCGACTTTTGATAGAGATACTATTTTGTTGCAAATCCACCCTGAGGTCACAACCAGAAAAGTTTTTTTGATAGGGCACTCCCAGGGGACGCTGTACACTAACAACATATACGACTACCTCTTGGATAATGGCGAACCGAAGAAATCGGTAGGGGTATACAACATCGCTACACCGGCAAACTATGTTGCAGGCGGCGGTGCCTACCTCACTTCGAAAACTGACTTTATCATCCAAGCGTATGAGGAGTATGCCAGGAAGGCCGGTGCTCTTGCTCCCCTGCCCTCCAACGCGCAGCTCGACTTTGGGGCCGCGGTGGGCAACGGACACTCTTTTACAGACATATATTTAACCTATGCTGGAGAGCGCATAGTCGGTGACATACAACACGGGCTTGCGCGGCTTACGGCAGAAGAGGGTACCGCGACGGAAGGATGCTTTACTCCTCCGGACGGCGGTCTCGGCTACAAGACAAAACAGGCGTTGTATGCCGTGGCTGATCCGGCGGCTATCGGTTTGAAAGTCGCAGCAGTTACCGGATTTAAGGGAGCCGCCGTAGCCGTCGGTGGAGTTAAAAGCGGGCTCGCTGCCGTTGGTTCTTTTTTTGCGTCTGGTGCGGCCGCGGTTACGCCAAAACCGCGGACGGAGAATTTGCCCGGGAGTTTTAATATAGTAAAAAAAATATACGGCTCGAGCGTTAGCGAGGAGGACTTAAAAGATTTGCTTGGAGAAAATAAAAGCGCGGCGGTAGCCGCAGCCGTAGATACGCCAAAAAAATCACCCCCGCTCGCTACCGAGCCGCAGTCGCAGAGTGTTTCTGAACTGCCGCCGGAAGAAGTATCCGAAGAAGTCGCGGTGGTGAAAACACAGCAGGAGGAAGAAACACAACAGCCAAGTACTCCGCTTATCCCTCCGCTCTACTCTGTAGGAGGGTCGCCCGGTTTTGGCGGTGGAGGTACATCTGCACCGGTAGCAACACCAACGGCTCTCGCACCCGTTGTCCCGGTGGCGACATCTTCGACCCCCACGGCCTCCTCAACGCCAGTTACGCCCACTGTGGTGTCCGTCAGCTCCGACGGAAAGACCTACAGTTCTTTTACACCCTCGCCCGTCACTATTATTATTATTTTTAATACACAGATGGCATCGTCGTCGGTCGCTGTGGAAGGGGTATCTCAAACAGTCGGCGACTGCGCCGACGCGGATGCAAAAACATTTTGCATCGGGTACGTAATCCCCGCCATCGAGCCGGCGGTCTTTCGCATTCTGACTCTCGGAGGGGAAAGTACAGACGGAGAAGTGATGAGTACCGACACGAGTCATATGTTTATAGTAGACTCGCTCGGCCCCGTGGTGTCTGTCGACGCACTCACCACAAAACTGGCGCTTCCCACATTGACCGGAGCCACTACCGACTCGGGACAGCCGATAGAAGTTTCTTTTAACGGTGCCTACTACACGCTCACGCCCTCGGCCGGTTTCTGGTCTTTGGTGCTCGTACCGGGAGAGGAGCTCGCTGAAGGTTCGTATACAGCGACCGCGTCGAGCACTGACGCGGTGGACAACCCGGGTGCGGCGACAACAGGCACGGTTGTTGTAGATCTGACCGCGCCGGTGATAAGTATTACGTCCGGACCCGCGGAGGGTGGCTCTATTGCCTCAAGCACTCCGGCATCTTTTGGCTTTACGGTTGTGGATACACTGAGCACGACCGTCGTTTGCGCTTTTGATGCCGACCTACTCCTACCCTGCACGAGTCCCTTCTCCTCGACACTTTCTTCGGGGGCGCACTCTTTTATCATCAATGCGTCGGATGCGGCAAATAATATCGTCGGAGTTACGCGCACCTTCACCGTGCTACCATAATGCTGTGTTTAATAAGACCTTCTATCATTTTCTGTTCGGATTTATGGTGATGCTCGGAGCCGCGTTCGGAGTGCTTATTGTGACCGGGATGCAGCTGCAACAAAACCCCGTTGACAACCTTGCCGTACCGCAGTAATCTCTCTGCTATAGGGTCAGAGACAGTAGGTTTCCCGAGGATAACCGAGGGATGTAATGCCCAGCCAATCAAGGTTGAGCGCCTGCCGAGACGGTCGAACTCCAACCCTGGACGCACACATCCTTTAGGATTTGGGCAAATAAAAAAGACAGAAGGGCATTTGATTGCCCTAAAAATTACATGGCCATTACACGGCAGAAAAAAGAAGAGATAGTCGCAAAAGTGAGCGACATTGCACGGTCGGCCAAGACGCTCGTCTTTGCCAACTTTAAAGGGCTCACTGTTGCGGAGCAAAACGAGATGCGCAAAGCGCTGCGTCCCTTGGGAGTGGGCTACACGGTAGCAAAAAAGTCCCTCCTGCGCCGCGCGCTCGAGAGCGCCGGTTTTTCGGGGCAGGCCCCCGAGCTTGAGGGTGAGATAGCACTCGCGTATGGTGACGACGAACTTGCACCGGCGCGCGAGATGGCAGTGTTTGTCAAAAAGTTTGGTGAGCATCTTGCTTTTGCAGGCGGCATGTTCGGCGGTGCATACGTAGGCAAAGACGAGATAATCTCGATTGCCTCTATCCCGGGGCTCGACGGTCTGCGGGCGCAGTTTGTACAGCTTATTAACAGCCCCCGTCAGCGACTCGCCATTGTCCTCAACGCGAGAGCTGACAAAATAAAATAGAAACGGTTTGCAGTAATTAATAATAGTGAAACTTTATGGATGAAAAATTTAAAGGCCTGGTAGACCAGGTAGAAAAGATGTCGGTCTTGGAGCTCCACGAGCTCGTTAAGGCGCTGGAGGCCCACTGGGGCGTCTCGGCCGCGGCGGTCGCGGTTGCTGGCCCCGCAGTGGCAGCAGCCGAGGAGAAGTCCTCTTACAATGCGCACCTCACCGACGTGGGCGCGGCAAAGGTCCAAGTTATCAAGGCGGTCAAAGACGCCCTGGGTCTGGGACTTAAAGAGGCCAAAGACCTTGTAGACGTGGCTCCCGGCCTCCTTAAAGAGGGTATGAAGAAGGAGGACGCAGACAAGCTCAAGGCGGCTATTGAAGCGGCCGGCGGCAAAGTGGAGCTCAAATAAGTCGCTTGCGACTAATTAAAGAAGTGACATCCCGAGGCATACGAGGGATAAGAGCTGAAGTAACTTTTTCCCCGTACCGACGGTTCAATAAATAGAGCGAACTGTTGGTAGCAGTCATAAGCAAAAATCCGCCCTCAAGGCGGGTTTTTGCTTTGCAGTTGCGCAGAACTCGGTGTTTGCATACAATGCCTTTACGCTGATTTTGTCTTATGGCTGACCCCCTACAGAAACTCTTTGGAAGCGCTGCACGGCTCAAGCTACTGCGCCTCTTCCTCTTCAACCCTAAAGACACCTACACGGTGCCGGATGCCGCTTACCGCTCGCGGGTCCCCGAGCGCACCGCACACAAACTCGCTCTTTTTTCTACTATAGGGCTTATTAAGCGCAGTCCCACCCGCAGCGGCAGCGGTGTGCGCTACAGCGTCAACGAACACTTTGAGTATGTGGCGGTGTTACAAAATCTACTGATCAACGCTCCCGCGCGCGCCAAAGACATCTACGAGACCATCCGCTCTGCGGGCGCAATCAAACTCATTGTAGTGGCGGGGGTATTTGTCGGTGACTGGGAAGGCCGACTCGATGTGCTCGTTGTCGCCGACCGTCTCAAAGAGCGCGTGTTGCGCACGAAGATGCGCACGTTTGAGAGTGAGATAGGCCGCGAGCTCAGATATGCAATGCTTGCGGCAAGCGATTTCGGCTACCGGCTCAATATGAACGACAAACTGGTGCGCGACGTTATGGACTATCCCCACCGCATTGTATTTGATCGGCTTAATATAGGTCTCAAATAGGGCCGTGTGCGGGCGCGAGACCCCTTTTCCACTATCCCCAGGTCTGTTCTATAGCCCCCCTCCGGTTGGTACAATAGGAGTGTCGGATTTAATAGTTATTAATTAATCATTTTTAGATATGATCGTGCAAAATTGGGCGACCGTGCTGCAGCAGTCCTTCAACGGAATGCTCTCAGCGGTCGTCGCGTTTATCCCGAACTTCGTGTTTGCGGTAATTGTGTTCGTTATTGGGTGGGTTGTTGCCTCGTTTGTCGGCAGTGTGATAGCGCAAGCAGTCCGCGCCATCAAGGTTGATCACGCGCTGCGTAGCGCGGGTATCGACGACGTGGTGTCCCGCGCCGGGTACCACCTCGACTCAGGCGCCTTCCTCGGCACTTTGGTCAAGTGGTTCATCATTTTGGTGTTCCTTATTGCGGCGCTCCAGATACTCAACCTTTCTGCGGTAACCTTCTTCCTGCAGGCGGTCGTCGTATCCTACTTGCCGAACGTCATCATTGCGGTGCTTATCCTCCTCGTGACCGCGGTTATCGCCGAGGTTGCACAGGGGGTGGTTGCGGGAGGTGCCCGCGCCGCGGGCATTACGGCCGCCGGTCTTGCCGGTACCGTTGCTCGCTGGGCTATCTGGATCTTCGGTATCACTGCAGCTCTCTCGCAGCTCCAAATCGCGCAAGGTATCATCCAACCTCTCTTTACGGGCGTGGTGGTAGCACTCTCGCTGGCATTCGGACTTGCCTTTGGTTTGGGCGGACAGGAGGCAGCGTCCTCTTTCCTCTCCAAAGTGCGCAACGAGATAAAGCGCGACTAATTGCACTCTCAACTGGTTGTCCAAAAAACCCTGCAACGGCGGGGTTTTTTGTTTGGTTTGACACCCTAAATGGACTCCTATATACTGGCTCTATCGATATGTTGATCAAACGAAATACCCTTCTGCGGAGATAGGCGTACATACGTGTGCGCTCGGACCCGCGAAATGCGGGATTTTTTGTACTCAAAATATCGTGCTCATTGACAACAGAATTCTGTCACGTAGCACCACCTTTAGAGGGTCTTTCTTGCCCGTCCGAAGCTTTAGCGGAGGAGGGTGTGGGTATGGAGGCAGGCAGGTAAATATCCTGAGGCGCAAGCCGAAGGGTAAAAACAAAAACAAAACCTTGAAGTAATCGGAGCAACCCTTCGACTACGCTCAGGGTGATTTTTGCGAAAGCAAAAATCAGACAACAGATCATTGCGGTTCTTAAGTTTCCTATGAGGAAACTACAAGGGCGTATGGTGGATGCCTAGGCTTATGAAAGGCGATGAAGGACGCGGCGTGGCGGCGATACGCTTCGGGGAGGTGCCAAGCAACCTTTGATCCGGAGATGTCCGAATGGGGAAACCCGTCAGAAAGAAATTTCTGTCACCCTGTAGCAATACAGGGAGTAAACCGTGGGAAGTGAAACATCTCAGTACCACGAGGAAAAGAGACCAATAGGAATTTCGTCAGTAGCGGCGAGCGAACGCGAATCTAGCCCAAACCGTAGAATTTTCCCGATGACTCCTCGCAAGAGAAGTCGTCCGGTAAATTCGCGGGGTTGTAAGACATTGTTCGTCCTGTCCCGAGCGCAAGCGAGGGATAAGGACAGTAAGTTACAAATTGCAAAGGTAGCCGAAGCTGCTGGGAAGCAGCGCCCTAGAGGGTGAAGGCCCCGTAGGCGAAACCGATGCAACTTACACAATGCTCTTGAGTAGCTCAAGACATGAATAGCTTGAGTGAATCTGCCGGTACTAACCGGTAAGGCTATATACTTTCAAAGACCGATAGCGCAGAGTACCGTGAGGGAAAGGTGAAAAGCACCCCGGTGAGGGGAGTGAAATAGTTCTGAAACCATATGTCTACAAGGAGTGGGAGTGGTAACGCCGCAAGGCGGGACCACGACCGCGTGCCTATTGAAGAATGAGCCTGCGAGTTTATGTGTGCCGCGTTATGGCTAAGGTCGAGAGACCGGAGCCGGAGGGAAACCGAGTGTGAATAGCGCGTTTGTGGTACGCATAAGACCCGAAGCCAGGTGAGCTACCCATGAGCAGGGTGAAGTCCCGTGAAAACGGGATGGAGGCCCGAACCGTTGAGCCGTTCAAAACTCTCGGATGACTTGTGGGTTGGAGTGAAAAGCTAATCGAACCTGGTAATAGCTGGTTCTCTCTGAAACAGCTTTTGGGCTGGCGTCGTATTTATTGAGTTCCGGGGGTAGAGCACTGGAAGGATTAGACAGGGAGCAATCTCACTAATCCTATCAAACTCCGAATACCGGAATTGTTATACGGCAGTTAGTACGTGGGGGCTAAGCTCCACCGTACAAAAGGAGAAGAGTCCTAGATCTCAAGTTAAGGTCCCAAAATCTACGTTAAGTACATCACAAGGAGGTAGAATTTCGCAGACAATGAGGAGGTTGGCTTAGAAGCAGCCATCCTTGAAAGAAAGCGTAACAGCTCACTCATCGAGAGATTCCGCGCCGAAGATAATCGGGGTTTAAACGTAGTACCGAAGCTGAGGATGTCCTGAGGTTTAGGCCGAAGGACGTGGTAAGAGAGCGTTCGCACAGCAATGAAGCCAAAGGGGTGACCCATGGTGGAGCTCTGCGAAGTGAGAATGCAGGCACAAGTAACCGCAATGCGGGTGAGATCCCCGCACGCCGAAAGATCAAGGTTTCCTTGGCGATGGTGATCAGCCAAGGGTTAGTCGGGCCTAAGGGGATGGCGAAAGCCGCACCCGATGGACACACGGTTAATATTCCGTGACCGCGCGCATAGCGATGCAGCGACGGAGGATATACATGACAGCGTCTTATTGGATTGACGTCTGTGCTCTAAGATGCGCATGCAAGGAAAATCCGGCATGCAGCTTTATTGCAAGCATCGGGGGCAGGGGGCACTTCATGCTTCGGCATGAGGGACTGTCGTTAAGAGCCTTCCAAGAAAAACTGCTAAGCACATATGCGTGTCGACCGTACCGCAAACCGACACAGGTGATCAGCTCGAGTAGAGCAAGGCGAACGAGTGAGTGTGCTCCAAGGAACTCGGCAAAAAATCGGCCGTACCTTCGGAATAAGGCCTGCCCTTCAAGGGCTTGGGGTTTACCCTGAGCTTGTCGAAGGGCCGCAGCGAAAGTTTCCCTGGCGACTGTTTACCAAAAACACAGCTCCCTGCGAACTCGTAAGAGGATGTATAGGGGGTGACACTTGACCAATGCCAGAAGGTCAACTATGGCCGTTGTCCCGAGCGCAAGCGAGGGATGGTGAGCTGTATAAGCCCTGGTGAATGTCGGCGATAACTATAATCGTCCTAAGGTTCTGGCTCTCTGCAAAGGGGCTGGAAGGACTAGGACGATTAGAGGAATCTAAAAATGGTAAATAGCGAAAGTTACACACAAAGCTGCCTCTTTTTGCAGTAATGCAGAAGTGGTCCTAAAGAAAATACATGGCTATATGCTGGGAAGCTCGAAAGAGTAATCAGCAGGGAAGTTTGTAAGTTCTGTTGGAGAGGAGAAAATAGCTGAGTAGTGTGCACACGAAAGGCAAGTCCGCGGCAACCGAGGAAGAAATGAACCGGTGGACGTAAGTTCAAGCTGCGTGCGGCGATTCCCCTAGGGACCCCACAAGGGTTCTGGCTGAGCCTTTGGCTTAACCAGGGACGACAAAGATGGTGCGACTTCAAAGCGTTATCAGCTGAGACGTTAGATGGTCTAACCCAAGCTCCTCCTCCTAATTGTTCTTTTGGATGGCTCAAGCTATCCCAAGAAAATCAGAAGTGGCCGAACCTCGAGTTCGGCCCTCTAACAGAATTTACAAACCCCTCAGAGACTAAACGCCGTGCTCCGCAAGTTAAACTTGCGGAAGAAGATATAGTCCAAAGGCCTAAAGGAGCCTAGAGCGAAATTCCTTGTCTGGTAATTGAATTGCCAAATCCCGTAGCGATGCGGGAAGAAATCCGGCTCATAACGGTGAAGTCTTAACTGGAGCGCTCGTTCAAGGCGAGCGCGATGAAAGAAGATAATACCGTGGGAAGTTTGTGAGCTTCGTAGAGGGTGAAAGTCCTCAAAGAAAATGGTCTCCACGACAACGTGAGGAGAGGGTTCAGCGATCTGCAAGTCCGCGACTTGCGATTAAGAGATAACCCGAGAAGAACATGTTCTTCTCCCATCATCGTTCTTTAGTGGCGCAAAATTCTTGCGCCCTCTATGAAGCTTGCAAACCCCGTAACGACTTAGCACAGAGAGTGCTGGAGTTGCTTTCGCCTCTTTTTTTAAAGGAGGGCAGAAGCAGCTAAGACGCCGGCTCTGTAATCTGTAGACACCAGGTGTCTACACTTGCAGATGAAAGTATAGTCTACGCCTCTAGAAATAGAGGAAAAACGTGAAGTTCAGACGCGCACGAATAGTGTAACGACTGGGGAACTGTCTCGGAGCACAGCTCGGTGAAAATACAATACCGGTGAAGATGCCGGTTACCTGCAGATAGACGAAAAGACCCCAGAAGCTTTACTGTAGCTTGATATTGCG
>Ga0209542_10001929_pt1 | contig 47733 bp, 46 predicted proteins | sample RifCSPhighO2_01_FD_184028 | JGI IMG/M metagenome (GOLD analysis project Ga0209542, IMG submission 184028) | Soil microbial communities from Rifle, Colorado - Rifle CSP2_plank highO2_0.1 (SPAdes) (version 2) | ecosystem: Environmental > Terrestrial > Deep subsurface > Rock core/Sediment ...
GTTCCCAACTGAGTTTCTGCCATACCGGTAGAAAGACCGGTTGGCAAGGCACCGCCGTTATCAACAATATATTCATGGATTGCTGTCAGAACGCTGTTAACATCGCTGATTCTGGTGGAGTTGCGTGCATCGGCGAAACGCTTTACTGGGTCCAAAGCAACAAACACAACCGCTGCCAAAATAGCAATAATGGCGATAACGACCAACAGCTCAATTAAGGTAAATCCTTTTTTAATCAAATTTAATCACCACCCTTCAACTATCTATTTTTAGCGAAATTCGGGAACCCAAGTCAACCCAAGAGATTAAGCGGCTTTTGTTGACGAGTAAGAAGAGCCAAACCCAAAAGGCTAGCAAAATCTGTAATCTGATCGGGTTCAAATTTAAACCGTAAAGGAATAGGATATATCTTCAGTAACTCGCTTAGATTTGCTGGACCAAAAACTCGCTCAATTTTCCTCCCCCATTTCTCTAGCGCAAATCGCCTTATCTTTTCTAAATCCTGTTCAACAAAGGTTTCGATTACCCCATCTTTATCCATAATAATTGCGTTCGCCGCTTTGAACTCGGGATCGAGGTAAATTATTGTTTCACCCTCGGTGATAAATGGAGAAATGAGAGAGAAAAAAGCGTAGGATTCCGGAACAACTAAACGAGGGCGAAACCCCAGTTCTTGAAAGACGGCAAGATACTTATTCAAAAGCTCTCGGTTTACGGCCGCAATCTGGACTTCTCCGCCTTGTTTACTCCCGTCTAAAGTTTTATAAGTTGTCTCAAGAGATTCTAAAGGCTCTGGAATAATAAGAGAAACACGCTCTTTGATTGCCTCCGATATAACGCGTCCATCGCTTGTGTCAGGAAGAGCTAACCTAAGTATATAGGCCCTCTCATCATGTAGGATAAAGGCGCACTCCTTATCTTTTATTTTTAGATCTCTTAGGAAATTTCCCAGTTGCTCCACTAACCCCTCTTGATTAACGCTTTCCCCATTTCGAATTAATCCTTCTGTGAGACCGGTCTCTGCCGCTTCGGATAAATAATTCAATAGCCATAATTTATTTAGTTTTAAAAGCTTAACTGAATTATCCGAAAGACTAAAAAAAAGCATCAATTATTCAATTTCTTTCCAGGAAAGAATCGTAACCTCACCTTCCCGCAGTATATTAACGCGAACCCGCTTAGTATATCTACCATCAATCGTCCCGGTTGAAGTCAAAACCCAGTTGTTGCCAACTTTAGAAACAGTTATCACGCAGGCTCCCTCTGGAGGATTTTCTGCCCCACCGGCATAGTTTTCATCAAGAAATGCCCAAAGGAGTGCGTCTTGCGCACATCCTTCGGCTAATGCGTGGGCAGCGGCTCCTTTTTCACGAGCAAGAGTTTGCTGCGCCTGAAAAATGGACAAGAGGGCGAGCGTTGAACTAACCAACAAAATCACCACGGAAAGAATCAGAAAAGTTGAGAAGGCAACATAACCACGGCTCTTAGTAACTAGTTTTGTCATCGGAGCTGAGCTCCTCCTTCAAAAGTGCTGTCATCGCTTTTGCTCAGTTGCAATTTTGTCATCGGAGCTGAGCTCCTCCTTCAAAAGTAATCTCTTTTTCCCATTGGCTTACCCCTGTTGGGTTTTTGTATTTAATTATCAAGACAAAACGAATACTTTCGGAAGAGCCGTCGGATAGATTAGTAAAAGTAAGATTGGTCACTTCAACGGAACTGCTAGTTAAAGACTTCCATTCTAAGTCGTCATCTTCTTCGCCTTCTTCGATCTCGCCCAAACTGCGTATTTGCAATTTCCCTCCCTCTTTGACCCTAAATTCTAAAGGGTCGTAAGGCGCCGGAGCAGAAAAAGAAACCTTTTTATTAGAATCGGTGGCAAGATTAATCCCAAAACTAGAAGAAGAGCCGTCTATCGAGTCGGCATTGCGGATTTCAAACTGAATTCGGTAGGAAGCGTACCGGATATTCTCCAACACTTCCTGTTCCACGCTGCTTTTTACATTTCCAAGAATAATATCCAAAGTAATAAGAACCATCGCTGTCAAAATCGCAGCTACCAACCCAAAATAAATAAGAAGTTCAATGAGTGTAAAGCCTTTTTTCATCATTGAGGGGGCGCTACTACTTTGATCTCCTGGTTGTTGTCAGTCGAAGAAACGTAGGCATAACACCCGTTGATCGCTGTTCCAATGCCGCTTCCCCCCAAAGGAAGTGAAAAGATTTCTGTGGGGGTAGTGGGTGGGGCGATATCAACAATCATCACGGCTTTGGCATTGGTATCGGTTGCCAATAGTGCAAAACCGGTTCCTGTCTCGACTGAGTTAATCGCATGCTGTGCATCAAGTGATCCTAGAAGATTGATATTAGTAGGATCAGAAGCATCCAACAAATAATACTCCGGAACAGAACCGGCGTTGGCAGCTGTGGTCAAATGAACAATCCCGCCGGCATAAAAAACCGAAAGCCCCTTGGCTCCCGCCAATTCGGTCTGGTAGGAACCGAGTTCAAATGAAGCAGCAGGGTCTGAAACATCAAGTACCAAAAGGGATTTTGCATCCGTTTGGCCTGTAGACGTTACAGCCAGGTAAGCACGATCGTTCTTAACCGAAATTGCCGAAACATCCTTGCCGACTTCAAAAGTTCCTAAAAGAGTGGGATTACTAGGTATAGCAACGTTGTAGATATAAAATTCAGGACCACTGTTGTTCCTCAATCCCAAATACGCATAACTATTTTCTGCTGTAACGTCCAACGCATCAGCACCGGCGGCGCCGTTGCCTCCGACCAAAACAGGAGAATTAGGATCGGAAACGTTGAAAACCATTAGCTCCTGATCTGGTTTTGAAGTTGCAAGGTAAGCAAAACTGTCCGAAACCCAAACCGCATTAACATCAAAATTTATCTCGACTGAGGCGGCAACTTGAGGGTTAACTGGGTCGGCAAGAGAAAGCACAAAAAATTCTTGGCCTTGGCTATTTTTAATCCCGGTTGCATAGCCAACGTTGTCATCTACTGCAATATCTGTCCCTCCTGCCGGACCAGGGAGATTTAAACCACCAACCTGATTCAAAGAAGAAGCGTCCTCCCACTCGCAGATTGGTGCTTCCCAAAAAGTGAAATAGGTTTTTAGCGAAACTGAATTGGATCGACCAGGAGAGAAATCCCAATTAACAAGAGATTCCACCCGCTTAGTAAAAAGATCCAACGACCCTTCAGTTGAAACAATGTTTCCCTGGGCATCGCGAAAAACGTTAGAAATGATGATTCGCCGGGTAAACTTGCCCAGCGTTTCGGAGGAGCCGGAAAATTCCCACCGACCGTCTTGAGTGGTCAAACCATAAGAACCGTTTACCAAATTAAAAAAATCTTGGGTTGCAATTGCCCTGGCTGCTTCGATTCCTTCACTCGCTCGACCATTAGCGTAAGATTCCTCCTCACTTAAGCGATTCGTCGAAAAGGCCTGAATTACTACCCCCACCGCCGCTCCCACAACAATAGTGAACAAACCCATCGCCAAAATAATTTCTATAACCGTGAAAGCTTTTAATCTATTCATGGGCGTTCTATCCTCCCCTCTGATTTAACTTTAATATCTCCTTCCCTTCCCGAAACCTTCACTTTTAGGTTAAGATTTGGGGAAGGCAATCCTCTCAACTTATTAAAGTAAACATCCTGCCAACCTTCAATAACTAAAGAAGAATTAAGAGCAGTTTCCGCATCAAAAGAAGGGTCCCGAGTGGCATAGCTTGTTCCTTTAAAAAGAACCAACTTCCCTGGCTCAAAATGAACCCCCCAAGAAGAGTCATCTCGCCCGCTGACGCTATATGCTTGGGCGGTTCGCAAAGTTCGAACAACCACTTCTACTCCATTGGTAAAGTACCCTCTCGATAAAAACTGAAAAAGCGCCGGTGCGGAAATCGTCCCAGCAACTGCTGCCAAGCCTAAAAAAACCAAAAGTTCAACGAGGGTGAATCCCGCAAGCTTCGCTTGCATTAACGGATACTCCCTGTAATGGAATAGATGGGAGAAATTATCGATAGAGCCACAAAAGCAACAACACCGCCGATAAAAAGAAGAAGAGCCGGCTCTAAGATAACGGCCAGATTATTGGCAATGGTGTCAACTTCGTCTTCAAAGTAATCACCTAAATAGGCCAAGTTTTCCTCAAGATTTCCGCTCTTCTCCCCAACCCCAACCATCCTCACCATAAAAATAGGGAACTCCCTAAACTTTTGCTCCAGCAAAATAGCCTCGATCGATTTTCCTTTCTGGACCTCTTCGGAGATTTTGAGCAACTCTCTTTTGTAGACCAGATTCCCCTCCACTTCCGCAGAAGTCGCAAGAGCAGAGGTGATTGGTAAACCGCTTTTAAGCATAATACCCAGATTCCTAGTCAACGTTGCCAATGCGACGTTTTGGAAGAAGTAACCGAAAATAGGAAAGCGCAAAATAAGCGCGTGCCAACGAGGCTTAACGGCGGGGGTATTGAGCAAGAAAGCAAGGGCGATGAGAAAAACAACAGCTCCCGGAAGGATAATTAATCCCCAGTCTTGGAGAGCGTGGGCGACAAAAATTAAAATCACGGTTGTTAATGGGAGCTCGACATCAAAACTTTCAAAAAGAGTAACGATTTGGGGAAGAATAAAGAATGCAATGGCGAAACCAATCACCCCAGTTGCAGTCAAGACAATTCCAGGATAAAGCATCGCCGATTGAACCTTCTGCTGCAGCTCACGCTCCTTCTCCATCTGCTCAACCAAATAAAACAAGCTTTCCTCTAAGGTTCCGGATTTCTCGCCAACTTCAACCAAACTTCTGTAGAAAAGGCTAAATACGCGAGGGTGCTTACCCAAAGCTTTGTTTAAACTCTGACCGCGAGAAACATCTTCTGCAACTTGCAAAAGGGTTTCTCTAAAGGGTTTTCCCTTCGCCTGGGTAGCAAGAGTACTTAAAATTTCAGTGATCGGAATCCCGCTTTTGAGCATCAAAGAAAGGTGCTTGGTGAAGAAAAATTTTTCTTTAAAAGAAACGCCGCTACCCAAAAATGTCATTTTTATTCCTTAGTTACGCGCAGAATCTCCTCAACGGAAGTGATCCCCGCTGAAATCTTAATCAAACCATCCTCCAGCATCGTTGTCATTCCTTTTGCCTCTGCCATCTTTTTGATCGTCTCCGCATCCCGGAGGGCAATGACCGCTTCCCTGATCTCCTCGTCAACTAAAAGAACTTCATGAATTCCGATCCGATCCGTGTACCCAGTGTGCTGACAGATCGGGCAACCTTCGGCAGCCCAAACCTTTGCTTTGCCTGCGCGACCCAGATATTTGTCGACCAAATCTCCTGGTAAATTTTTCTTAAGGTCGGATACGGCAACCAGCTTTTCCTTTTTGCATTGAGGGCACAGAACCCTCAACAAGCGCTGGGCGATAACAACGTTAACTGATGAGGCAACCAAAAACGGCTCCACACCCATATCCATTAGCCGAATAAAAACAGTTGCGGCATCATTAGAATGCATCGTCGTTAAGACCAGGTGGCCGGTCATCGCCGCGTTAACGGCGATATCGGACGTCTCCGGATCTCGAATCTCGCCAACCAGGATTATATCCGGATCTTGACGGACGATAGAGCGTAAACCATTGGCAAAAGTTAACCCGGTTTTGGGATTAACCTGAATCTGATTAACCCCTTCCATCTCATACTCTACCGGGTCTTCAATCGTGGTGATATTGACATCCCGCTTGTTGAGAATCTTCAAAATCGCATACATCGTTGTTGTCTTGCCGGAACCGGTCGGGCCGCTTGCGATGATCATTCCGTAGGGCTTTTCGTAAGCGGTCTTGATCTTCTCTAGATCGTTAGGGGAAAATCCCATGTCCGTCAGCGAAAACTGTCTTACCCTTGCGGAAAGGAGGCGCATAACTACTTTTTCACCGTAGGTGATTGGAATGATAGAGATTCGCACATCCATTTTCTGTTGGCGTTCTTTAGGAAGATCCATACCCGCCCTAAAAGAAAGTTTGCCATCTTGGGCAGCAAAGTGCTCATCGGTTCGTAAATTGGCCAAAATCTTGATTCTAGTTACCAGCTCTTCGTGGAGATCCTTTGGCAAAACTGCAACGTCATGGAGAATACCATCAATCCGGTAACGCACCAAAGAAGTCTCTTCCTCCGGTTCAATGTGGACGTCAGAAGCGTGGTTCTGATCTCCATAGAAAAGGAGTGTGTCAACAATTTTTATGATCGGGGTTTCTTCTTTGCGCCCAACTTTCTTTGCCTCTGTAACCGCTTCCTCCAAAAGCCGTTTAAGTGCTTCCTTGACATTAGTTTGATAGAAACGGAGGGCCTCATCAATTTTGTTAGGTGTAGCATAATGAGGGATAACTTTTTCCCCAGTCTTTTTACGGATAAATTCGATTAGCTCCAGATCCTTTGGATCGCTCAAGGCAATCTTGAGGCCTTCTTTATCTTTAGAAAAAGCGACAACAAGTTTAGATCTAGCAAGAATTTCAGGAATAGAACTTAAAATCTCCTTTTTGATTACTATTTTGCCCAGCGGAGCAAGCGGAACGCCATAGAATTCGACCATTACCTTGGCAATTTGATCATCATGAAGCAATTGCTTCTCTAAAAGAAGATAATATAAGGGAATTTTCCTCGCCGTGGCTTCAACCTTTAAGTCCTCATTTTGCGCATCAGTTAGAAAACCTTTCTCTTTGAGGATTCGAGCAAATTCTTCATTGGAGAGCATCGGAGTAATTCTAGCGGAAATGGATGCTAAAATAGAAGGGAGGGGGTAGGGGCGAGTGGCGAAACGGTATACGCGCAGTCTTCAGAAGGCTGTGGGAGAAATCCCGTGGAGGTTCAAATCCTCTCTCGCCCACCAAAATGAATGGGCAGATGGCGGAATTGGTATACGCGCAGTCTTGAGGAGGCTGTGCCGAAAGGCATGGGGGTTCAAGTCCCCCTCTGCCCACCAGGGCGATTAGCTCAACGGCAGAGCGCTTCGTTTACATCGAAGATGTTGGGGGTTCAAATCCCTCATCGCCCACCATTTCGACTAAAGCGCGTATGCGCTTTTCATCGAAGGGGTTGTAGGTTCTCAGCCGAAGGCTGATCGGCCTCGGGCGAAGATCCCTACATCGCTCACCATTGGGTTCAAATCCTATACTTCCCGTTTTGAAAATTACAGATTAGAATTTTTAACACCTGGACTTGACGTCAGAGCTTTCTGGCAGAGTCGCCCATAAATCGAGCTAGGATTCGGCAACCTCCTGCATATCCGCATAAAGTTCGTCAAGTGATTTTTTAAAGCGGTCGAAGTCCGTTTGTGTAAACCTTCTCATTCCGCCTTCCATAACATCATCCACCTCTTGGCCGCTGACAACGCCATCGGTGACCCAAAAGAACGCTTTGCGATCTGCTTTACCGACATTGTAAGATCCACGAAACTCTGTAACCCCTTCCTTAAACATGACCGTAACCCGCTTGATATCACGTCGCCTTTCGGTATCTAAACAAATCTGCAGTTTTTCTTCTTTTGGACCAGTTCCTTCGTGGCTAAAATAAATGTAACTGTTATATGCGCCTACCGTACCGCGTGTTGACATTCTCCAGCCCCGTGAACCTGCTTTGCCGTCCAACGGACTGGGAAATTTATCGAAATCGGCAAGTCTGTAGAGATCTTTAATAACCGCAGAGGCCTCCTTTGCTCCGACATACTCCATGCCCTTTTGTTCTTTTTCTAATTGGATTTTTGCGCGCTCGAGAGCAGAATAATGATTGATAACGTCGAGATCTCCTTTTCTGACCGCATCAAGCAAAGTCTTCATCTCACCAGCACGTAACTCGAGATCAAAGATCTCGTCCGGATCGCCTTCCCAAATCTCTTCCCATGCATTTTCAACCTCCCAATCGCTGTAATCAGTACTGCCGGGGCCTTCCAGAGGGGGCGGACCGGACGGTGTCGGCGTATAAGTTTTAGCAAAATCTAGGCCGCTTCTCATGCCCTCGATGTTTCGCTCAAGATCATCAAGCTGTCGCTCTAACCACGCCTTGGCCAAACCAACTGGCGCGGCTTGCTCGCCTGACTCTAACCCCGCTGCGCTTTTTTCGCCATTTTGCATACTTGATTATTATACCTGGAATAAGTTTTCCGGCATCAACCACGGTGTTAAGAAACTAATCGAACTAGCCAATTAATACTGATAAAGTAGAGCTGAATCCGGGGATGAGTTAAAATAGTAATGTTTGCCGAGCTAGCCAAGGTGGTCACGGCGGGCGCCTGAAGAGCGTCAGATCTCGGTTCGACTCCGAGGCTCGGCACCAACTACTAAAAATGCCTGAATCATTACCACACCAAAGACCTGAACCGGTTGTCGTTGGTCCCGGCTCACCAGAGAAAAAACAAAAGGTTAAAGAAACTATTTTAGGGCGTTTTGGCGAGAAACACTATGACCAGCTGCCGGAAGACAAACGAAAGGTTGTTGAGGCTTTAGAATATCTTCCTAAGCGGCCGATCGATCAGTCCGCCATTGAACAAAGCAATAATATTACCAACCAATTACTTAGCGGAGCCGGCCTTACTCCTTTTGACATACCGGAACGTAATGTTCACATTATCCCGGAAAAATTATTCCTAGAAATGGAAAGAGATCCGAAAACCAATGGAACTACCTTCTTTGACACACAAGCTATAGTCCTTAATGCTGATAAACTTATCAACCCATTTCAAAGAAGTTCAACTATTCTTCACGAAATTGCCCACCTGAAAGGTTTTCTCAAGCTTCAAGTTGAAGAAGCAAGTTGGTCACAGCGAAGAACGGGATTAACAATCGGCGCTGTTGGAAAGAAAGAAAAAACGTTAGGTTACTTTAAAGCTTTTAAGGGTCTTGACGAAGCCGTGGTGGAAGAAATTGTTAAGCGTTATCTTCCCCGCGTTCTAGAAGGGAACCCTTTTCTTAATGAAGAGTATGTTTGGCAAATTTCGGAAGAGGCGCAAAACGTAAAGACTCGTGTTGCGGCCGAAAACGGCATCGACCCAGCGGAAATATTTTGGGTATCTAAAGACGGGAAAGATTTCGAGAGCTTTGCGTATCCTTCGGTGCGGAAAACACTTTATTACTTGGCAGAAACAATCCAAACCGATAATCCCGATAGATTTCCCTCACAAGACGAAGTAATAGATCAGTTTATTCAAGCTCACTTCAATGGCCGGATATTAAATCTGGCCCACTTAGTTGAAGGATCATTTGGGAAAGACTCATTCCGAATACTTAGTCTCATGCGTGGAACTGAAAGCGGTTCGGCGTATCAAGTACATGACTATCTACGCAAACAAAGACGTTTAAGATAATAACCGAAACTTAGCTGGTATAATCTTCCTGAATAGTTCGCGGCGGTAGTCCAGTGGAACGCTTCGAATCGCTTGCTGGCGGGAATAGCTCAGTGGGACGGCTCGGCTGTGCCGAACCTATCCACTTCGCGGGAATAGCTCAGTGGTAGAGCGTCTCGTTGCCAACGAGAAGGTCGCGGGTTCAAGTCCCGTTTCCCGCTCCAATCAGTGCGAAGAGGCATTGATCAAATCCGGCCCACCGCTCCAGTTATTAGCTATAATCCAAGTATGCAGAAGGTAGTTTTCGTTACTGGGGCTTCACGAGGAATAGGTTTAGCGACTGTTAAGAAATTTTCTTCTCGAAACTGGAAAATTGCCGGATTTTACAATCAGACACAAACTACAGAGACTAGAAACGTTAATTGGTACAAGCTAGATATTACAAAGTACGAAAGTATAAAAGAAGCTTTTGCTAAGGCGTTCAGCGATTTGGGCCGAATTGACTGCCTAGTAAATTGTGCAGGTATTTTTGGATACAAGGATTTGTCTGGTTATGATGAAAAATTGATGGACGAGGTAATAGCAGTTAATGAAAGGGGCGCATACCTGTGTACAAAGGAAGTGTTGGGAAAGTTAACAGAAGGTTCGATAGTAAATATTAGTTCAACTGCGGCTCAAGTTGGCTCGTCTGACCCGATCTACGCAGGCACAAAGTCTGCAGTTTTAGGATTCACAAAATCAATGGCCAAAGCCCTCGCTCCCAAAATTAGAGTGAACTGTGTTTCTCCTGGTGCAACTAATACAGATCTGATGAAAAACTACAAACCAGAACGGGTCCAACAACTCAAAAACATGACACTTCTCAAAAGATTAGCTGAACCAGAAGATATAGCAGATTCTATTTATTTCCTAGCAAGTGATGAGGCTGGGCACATTACCGGGACATGCTTAGACGTCAACGGAGGTTATGTATTGAGATGATAGAGGTTCCGCAAGATAATGCTCGTCATTAACTTTAAAACTTATCCCCAAGCAATTGGCCCAAATGCGCTCGAGCTTACGCGTAGCCTCCTGGATGCAGCCAAAACATATCCAAACGTTACAGTAGGGTTCGCCCCTTCACCGGCAGAACTTGCCGAAGTCGCATCCCACGTAGATGGGCAAATCTGGGCCCAACATGTCGATCCAATACCTGCCGGACAACAAACCGGCTTTTTGTCCCCCGCCGATGCCAAAGCAGCTGGAGCCACAGGTACATTTTTAAACCATAGCGAACATCCGTTAAACATTGAAGAGATTAAAAAAGGGCTTGATCTAGCACATCAGGTCGGGCTAAAAATTCTTATTTTTGCTCGTAGTCCAGAACAAGTAAAAGTTTTCCGCGATCTTTCTCCAGATTTTATTGCTTATGAACCACCAGAATTAATTGGGAGAACAATCTCCGTCTCAACTGCAAAACCGGAAGTTATCAAGGAAGCTGTTGCCCAGTCAGGTAACATTCCCCTACTGGTTGGGGCAGGAATCCATGAAAAGAGCGATATCACCAGCGCACTAGCCTTAGGTGCGGCAGGAGCGGTTGTTTCCTCCGCTATTGTTACAGCGCAAGACCCTAAAGCGATTTTCTTGAAACTACTATCTGGATTCGAATCCCAACCGCCAGCTTGAAAAATTCCAGAAGCGGTCTTCTTGGAAAAATATCTTCTCTAAACTCAAACCAACAAATTTTCGACTAACCCAATAAGCAAGGTTTGGGTGATAGAGGAGAATTGCCGGATTATCCTCAATAAATAGGCGCTGGAAATTAACATAATGTGTTTTCCGAACCTCTTGATCTTGAGATTTTCTTCCTCCTTCTAAGGCGAGGTCCGCACGAGGATTAGCATAACCGCTGATGTTTTGACCAGGGAAAGTCTTTTGGCTAGAGTGCCACAAATTATAGCGGTCGGGATCACGAGCAACCTCTTGACCTAAAATTATTGCTTCAAAATCCTTCTTTGCTAAAATCCCCTCAACAACTTCCGGATTAACAATTTTTACTTCGGCAGTAATTCCTAATTCTTTCTGCCACAAGTCAGCGATCTCGCGCGCTTCTTCCGGCAAAAGCCCAAGTGCCGGCACTGTAATAGTTATTTTTCCTTGAAATTTTTGGATAAAAGAGGAGTTAAATCGCGGAAAATCGAGAGACGCTTGAGCCCATGTTCCAGAAACGGGGCCATTTACTGCTGCACCAGACAAAGAAGGAATTTTTTGAGAGGACGCTTTTCTGAACTCCTTGTTTTGGAGAAGTGCATTTCTCCCATCCAAATTAAAAAACAGTGCAAAATAACGATCATGTAGAGGCGTTTGATTTAAGAAAAAGGAGGGGTTAGAAAAATTTTCAGCAGAAAGTGCGTTAACCTCGCCCAGGTTCGCGGCGTCAATCAAATCTTTTTCGTTCTCATAAAATTTAAAAACAAGGTTTTTAACTGCTGGGCTACTAGAATTTTTCAATATTATTCCGCGGATAGAATCGCCCTCGCGAACGATTTTTGAAATTGAGAAGCTAGTATTGCCCCGCAGATCGAGGTTTGAAGCTTGCAAATGGGCCGGCGCAATAGGTCTAGTTAAAATATCAAAAAACGAAGCGAGTGGATTTTTAAGTAAAAACTGCACCGTTTTTTCTCCCTCTTGCTCAATAGTTAAGTCAGAGAAAGCCGGGTCCCGAACGAAAGTAAAAACAACATCGGCAGCAGAAACTGGCTCCCCATCTTCCCAAAAAGCGTCGACGATTGTTATGGAGTAAGTCTTGCCATCTTCTGAAACCGCCCAATTACCAGCCAAATCAGGATTAATTACGCCATTTCGATCGTAACTAAAAAGAGAGCGGAAAAGGAGTCGCTCAAGTGTTTCATCTATCGTGTTTCTCGGTCCTCTCCCTGGAAAAAGATCGGCTGGTTGACCAACAACCCCCTCAACAAAACTTTGCTCAAAGTCAAAGCGCAAGATAAACCAGCTGCCGATAAACCCAAAAAAAATAACTAAGAGCAAGTAACGTAGCATCAAGAAAAAACAGAAAAAAGTAAAGTTAATGAAAACAAAACCAAAACGAAAATCGTCAAATAGAGGAGTAGCTTTTCAAAACCCCTACGCGTTTGAAAAGTTTCCCCACCTCCCCCAAACGAGGAAGAAAGCCCGGTACCTCTTCCCTGAAGAAGGATCAGCAAGGCAAGAAGAAAGGCGAGGAAAATTTGAAAGGCGAGAAGAAGATTAGTCACCCAAAACCTGCCTTACCAACGCCAAAAGAAAAGATGCGGCGGTTGCGCCGGCCGTGATCGTTCCCAGTACGGGAACAGAAAGCGCTGGTACAACTAGCGAACCACTTACATAGCCAGGAAAATAAAAAGAACTAAAAGTAAAAGCAGGAACGATGTAGGAGATGGAGTAAAAAAGTCCGATGTTGATTAGCACTGAGGTAAAGCCAAAGGTGATGAGATTAAGCGGCAAAGCAAGAAGGTTTATGATCGGAGAAATCAAAACTTGGATCAAAGCGAAGACTAAAGCAGCCTGCAAAAGGACCTGCATATCGTTTTGATAAGAAATACCCGGAATAACTTTTGCAACGAGAAAAAGAACAAGTATTGAAGCGATCAAAGTTTTAAGCAAGCCAAACACGTAGGGTATGTTATCATTTCCGAGATGATTCGGCCAGTTTTTCTCCTGATTTTTAGTCTCTTTCTTTTCTTAATTTCTTCTTCAAGAATTTTCGCCGAGGGAGAATTTAAAACAGATTATCGATCTTCTTATGTTGTCGATGAAAGCGGAAAAACTAGAGTAACCCAAGAGATAACGATCGAAAATCTCACCAGCCAATATCGTGTTTCCGACTACAAATTCACAATTGGAAGCGATGCGATCACAAATATTACCGCCTGGGACCCCACCGGAGCTTTAACTCCCACTGTTACCAAAGAAGATGGAAAAACAGAAATTTCTCTCCAGTTTAGAGCACAGGTTTTTGGAAAAGGGAATCAGCTTGTTTTCGGCGTCGCTTACGACTTTCCTGGCCTGGCGAGCCATAACGGGCTTATGTGGGAAATTAATCTTTTACGCTTATCGGGGCTGGAGTCAATTTCTTCTTATACCCTAACCCTTTCTGTTCCCAAAACATTCGGCCCTCTTCTTTTTGCTTTCCCTACGCCAAAAACCCAAAGCGATTCTGGTACACAAAGGCTCCTTACCTACGACAAACAAACATTACTTGCCGGCGCACCAAGAATAGGCTTTGGGGAACTGCAACTTTACAAGCTCGCCCTCACCTACCATCTACGTAACCCGGGAATCGGGCTCGGCTACACGGAAATTGCCTTTCCGCCTGATATTCTGGGTTACCAAAAGGATATCCAGACGAGCTTTCTGCCAGCTCCTGTTTCCATCCGAGTTGATGATGACGGAAACTATCTCGCCCGCTACAATTTAGGCCCGTTTGAACAAAAAGAAGTCGTTTGGGAAGGATTTTTGGCTCTTTTTCACCCCCCGCGCAACTTCACAAACGCAAAAGCCGAAGAACTCCCGGCCGAGTTAGTTCAAAAATATACCAAACCGCAAAAATATTGGGAAACAGAGACAGTTGAGATCAAATCCCAATTTGCTCAATTGGTAGACCCGAACCTTTCCGTTGCTCAAAACTTGCGCCGAATCTATGATTTTGTCACCAGCAATCTCTCCTATGATTACCAAAAGCTTGCCAGTGGACAATTGATTCGATTAGGAGCTCAATCTGCCCTTACTCAAAAAGACAAAGCTGTCTGCATGGAATACACCGATCTTTTCATCGCTCTTGCACGTGCCTCTGGGATTCCGACTCGCGAAGTAAACGGCTACGCCTATACGGCTGATAGCACCAATCGACCCCTTTCCCTTCAACTAGCTCAAGGAGATGTTTTACATGCCTGGCCTCAAGCTTATTTTCCCAATGTAGGATGGGTAATGATCGACCCAACTTGGGGATCTACCTCAGGAAGCGACTATTTTTCTGCCTTTGACCTATCCCATCTTTCCTTCGTGATCAAAGGCGCTGAATCTGAGTATCCGCTGCCTGCTGGAAGTTATAAAACTGAGTCGGGCCAAAAAGACGTGGAGGTTTCTTTTTCCAGCGACACCGACATTCTTAATATAAATCCCAATTTAGAAGTGGAAATAAACTTCAATCCTTTCGCTATTTCGCCATTTCCCGCTGAAGCAACAATCTACGTCAAAAATCCCAGCCGGGTGAGCGCTTTTGCCGCAACACTTTCAATCACTACCAATTTTCTCCAACCGGAAGAAGCAACGATTAATCTGGGAACTATTCCTCCAGGCGCGATTGTCTCAAAAACAGTCAGACTCATGCCAAAGGATGCGTTTGCTGGAGGGAACGAAAAGTTGCAGGTAACTGCGGCTGCTTCCAGCTTCGAAGGAGCAGAAATAAGCACGGCCGGCTCCAATTCACTTAGTGTTTACCCTCTCTATCTTCCTGTGAGCACTGCATTTCTCCTTTTAGTTCTAGCTATCTTTGGTTGGAACGCCGTCCATGTTGGAGGTAAAATCTAACAAATAAAAATACAACTAAGGCGATGAGGAAGATCTCAAGAGCAAGATTGTAGTTTTCGAAAAAGGGAACAATAGATTCCCAACTTTCCCCCAGCAAATATCCTCCAGCAGTCAGCACACCAATCCATAAAAAGGTCCCAGCAAAACTAAGGGTGATAAACCACCCCAAAGGCATTTGCGCAAAACCAGCTGGGATTGAAATAAAAGTTCTCACCAAGGGAATTAACCGGCCAAAAAAAACTGCTGGACGCTCCCAACGTTCAAACAATGCTTCCGCCTTTTCCACATCACGAAAATGAACCCGCAAGTAAATGCCCCACCGATCAATTAAATCCTTCAAGTTTGCTCGCCCTAAAAGATATCCTAACCCGTACCAAAATAAAGAACCGGCAACAGCACCAATAGTTCCAACAAAAACAACAGACAAAAGATCAAGTTTGCCGGTAGCAGCAATAAATCCAACAAAAGGAAAAATTAATTCAGAAGGAATCGGAGGGAAAAAATTTTCTAAAAAAGCCGCAAAGAATACTCCTGGATATCCAGAGGCAATGACTAAGTCTTTAATAAAGTTGGTCAACGGATCAAAAAAATCAAGCAAGGTTGCCTCTTTCCGTCTCAAGCAGTGCTTGGGTGTATTCAGTTTGATAGCGCTGGGGAATAATAATTCCGTTTACCCCCAATCTAACAATCTCAAAAAGAACCCAGCTTCTTGCTCTCCCCCCCAGGTAGAACAACTCATACTTTCCCCGACACTTCTTGGCTGTCTCAGCAATTGCCCAAACCAGAGATTCGTCTGGTTCAACAGTCTCCTTTGTTCCCAAAAGACCTTTTGTCATCCCTTCCTCTTCAAAGACAACACCATCAACTCCTGAATCTAAAAGTTGTTCTAAAAGAATAACGTTTGATGGATAAGCAAGATGGAGGAAAAATTTAAGATTGGGACCTCGACGAATGCCTTCTCCAGAAATTAAGCGTTTCATTTCAGAAAGACCATCTACTGTGCGAACTGGAGGCAAAACTAAATGGAGATTCTTTAAACCCACTTTATAACGGCCTTCACGAAAACGCGCTAGTTGTTCAAAATCCGGATTCTCTAAGAAAAAAAGAACTTCCTGCTTCGGAAAGCGCTCGGCTACCTCAATTGCCCGCAGAGCGCTACGAGCAACAAAGCCCCCAACTCCTTCGAAAGATTCTCCTCGGGCCTCATCTAGATCCAACCAAAGCGCTATCGCTGTCTTTCTCACCCGAGGAAGAAAAATTTTTTTCAAGCGGACAAAAACAAAATCCTCTTGCATTTTGCGCCAAGTAAGAAAGTAAGCCGAGCCTAAAACACGCTCTACTTTAGATGCCCAAGAGGAAAAATCACTAAGTTCTTCTTTTGACGTGGGATTATCAACCTGCCCGGTGGTTGTCCTCTTGACTGGATCCGTACTCCCTTTCTCAAAAACAAAGCGTTCCTTACCTTGCGGATGATTAATCTCGACCAAACAAAAATCCGGATTTTCCAATTCGCGGGCCGTAGTAAAAAGATTTCCAGAAAACTGCGATGCGGTCTCTTCCTGAACAAGCAAAGGAAGAGATTCACTAGAGAAGTTACCGCCTCTTTCGCAAACGCCAACGAGATGGTCGACCCAGAACTTCTTTATCGTTGATATTAACTCATCTTCCCCACTCGCTTTTTCTTCTTTATCCCCGGCGCGGACAACAACAACAATATCTCTAGGGCCAGAAAGCTTGCGATAGAATTCCCGAACCTCCTCACCCAACCGAGGTGGAAAAGAAATTGCCAAAAGCAGACGCCGGAGTTCTTCTGGATGGCGAGGATCACAGGCGGAAAGAGACTCTTTTACCCGTTTCGTACTCAAAAATTCACTGTAAGCAGCGATTGGTAAAGCAAAGGCGCTGGCAACGGGTACGCCAGCTTTTGCTAAGTCGCCGGCGGCGGCGGCCTCCTCTCCAAAACGCGCTGCATCCCGTACCCCAATTTCATCAAGAAAAGCGAGAGTCCTCATTTACGTTCTTTTGCCCTATCTCTAATTAATCGAGCAAGGGTAACTACGCTTCGTCCCGAGATCTGCATTTTTGGACGGCGCTTCTTCTCGCGCCGCTTCTCTTTCTCTGCTTCTTTTGAAGAAAAATCTCGAATTTCGTCGTCTCTAGGCATCTTTTTGCAGTGGGGGCAAATTAGCAAAATTTGGATTCGGAATTTCTACCACTCCCTCAATCAGATAATAGCCAAACCCCTTTTTTTGGCTAACTGGCTCATAAACGTGCCGACTATTGGCTGGATTATCATCATCAATAGCCACAAGATTGCCATCACCTAAATTAATCAAAACGTGGCCGGTAAAATCTGCAGGTATGGTAAAACTTTCACCTTCGTTTAGGATCTTAAGATGAATTTCCGCAACCTCATTCCCCACCATTTTTTGGTAAAGCAGGCCCCCTTTGCCCGCAGCAACCCGGTAAGTTTCCTGGTATGGGGGTTCATGCAGATGCCCATAGGTTTTGGGATATTCCCCTCCTCCCAACCAATCTGGTGGAATGATCGTAATATTTCGGCCGGGGTCCCGCACCACCCAGTATGCCGGAGCAGACCCCGGCATGCCAACCTGATCAGGTTGGTAAGCCACGTCCTTCATTTCGCCAATTGTCCGAGTCGTAATTTCTGGCATCTTACTTCATATATTTTTGCACTTCTGCCAAAAGAACCTCTTTTGCATTGATCATATCTTTCTGCTCCTTTGCCCAAGAAAAAACTTCCAATTTCGGAAAAGTTCCGGAAGCTCTAATTAGTCCCCAAGTATCGGTGAGGTCTCTAAACTTTATTCTCGCCCCGTCCATCTCATTAACAAAATATAATCGGCGCAGATTATTTTTGATCTTATCGACAACTTCGTATTTTCTTTCGTCAGGGAAAGGGATCTCAATTTCTCCGCTTGCATGATAGAAAGGAACATCCGACATAATATCGGAGAGGGGACGTGTTGTTCTTTCTAATATTTTGATCAGCCTAAGCGCCGCGTAAAGAGCGTCATCAAAACCATAGTAGTGGTCGTAAAAATAAAAGTGGCATTTATATTCGCCGGCAAAAACACCACCGTAAAACCTTAATTCATTAAGGACTAAGGAATGTCCGGTAGGAACCATCACCGGGATGCCTTGGTGGGCAACAATATCTTCCTCAGACGCCGGCGAGCATTGGGTATTGTAAAGAATCTCTGTTCTTGGATGGCGCGAAAGAATATCGCGCGCAAAAAGAAGTAGCAACCCATCTCCCCAGAGGACAAAACCTTTTTCGTCGCAAACATTAACCCGATCCCCGTCCCCATCAAAAACAATTCCCAAGTCCGCTTTTTCTTTTTTAACCTTGGCGATAGCCTCAAGCATATTAGGTCCAATAGTGGGGTCAGGACCGTGGTTGGGAAAAGTCCCATCCAGACGGGAGTGGAGCTCAATAACTTCACATCCGATGTTGCGCAAAAAGCTCGGCGCAAATAACCCTGCCATACCGTTGCCCGAATCAACAACTACCTTAAGAGTTCTTTTTTTTTCCATAATTGAAACTTTAGATAACTCTTCAACGCTTTTCCACAAAGTATCTTGGTACAACTTCGACAAATCGACTGATTCTACGCTTCCTTTCCCTTTCTTAAAATTCTTTTTTTGGGCAATTCCCCGAACTTCTTGGATTTCATCCCCAAAAATTGTTCGATCCTCAAAGGAGAGCTTAAATCCATTCCATTCCAAAGAAAGATGGGAAGCCGTAACCATTACTGCCCCGCCGCATTTGAGGAGAACCGGCGCCAAGTAGGTCATCGGAGTCATTACCATTCCTAAATCAAAAACTTTTACTCCTGTAGAAAGCAGCCCCTCCAAAACGGCGTCGTGAATCTTTGGCGAGGTTATTCGATTGTCCCTCCCCAAAGCGGTCGAGTCCTTGCCTTTTTCCAGCAGCCACGTCCCGTAGGCTTTGCCGATATTCACGCAATCATCAGCATCGAAGTCTTTTTCAAAGATCCCACGTATATCATTTGCCCGAAAGATATAAGGGTTTAATTTGAGTTCCTCTTTGCGAAAAATATATTGATTGGGCATGGTCAGCGGACTACGAAACTCTTGAACTCTCCAGTTGGCTCCTGCCATTCAAGATCAACTTTTTCGATCTTTGAAAACCGCGGCCCCTTGCGGCAAGCAGCGACGCACTCCTCTACCTTCTCTTTTTCTCCCTCAAAAACTGCCTCAACACCAGTCGAGTTACAATTGCAGACCCACCCGGTCAAACCGCAAGCTGCTGCCTTGCGATGAATAAAAAATCGATAACCAATGTTTTGGACTTTCCCGTAAATTTTAAGATGCGCCCGGGCAAGTTGACTAGCTTTTGCCATTCAAAGGCATTTTAACAGTATTACTTAAGTGGTGGCCTCGACGGGAATCGAACCCGTATTGCTGGCTTGAAGAGCCAATGTCCTAACCATTAGACGACGAGGCCGCGGTTTTTTGGTAGGCCCGCAGGGAATCGAACCCTGGTCAGCGGCTTAAAAGGCCGCTGCTTTACCACTAAGCTACGGGCCCAACTTCTTTAATTTTACCAGACAATTCCGGTGATGTTTGGAAAATGTTCGATTTTTGCAGTTCCGGAATCATCCAAGATAACCGAAACGGCATCGATCCTTGCCGCCTCTTGGCCAAGCTTCTTTGAAGACAGATAAAATTGGGCCGCTCTTTTTAGCGCTCGCAATTTAAAATAATTGATTGAACCTAATGGGCCGCCAAAAAGTTTTGCACTAGATCCGCTTCGCGCCTTTACCTCAACAAAAACGGTCGTATCGCCATCGCGCATCACCAGATCGATCTCTCCCCAACGCGGGGTCTTAAAGTTCCGCTCGATAAATTTAAACCCTTTTTTCTCGAGGAATTTTTGGGCGACTTTCTCGCCCTCTTGACCAAGATTCATAGGATCCTAACTCTCTCATCTAAAACCAAGCAAAACAAGACCTCTTTACTTCAAAATAACTATATCCTATAATTAAGCTGGCACCCTTTGAAAGCGGGTGGCCGGAAAGGAGATTGCTATGGGAAATAGCAATCTAGGCAACAAGCAGTGCCCCCACGGCAACTGCTTGGATCACGGCCCATCGTGGGAAAACATCGGGGACCCGCAAGTCGTGCGGAACCCAGGAGCCTTTGGATTGAGGGTTTACTTCATCCGCTGGCACTGCGGAAAGCCGATGGAGCGCTTCGTGAGAGTACGACACCAGAAGTGCCGGCAGTGCGGAAGAACCAGGACAGAGCGACTCAGCGAAGCAAATCTGGCTGTCTGCTCCTGCTGCGGATACCACGAGGAAGTGTTTAACATCAGCGGCGATTAAGCAACACCTGTACGGGATCTGTGGAGAGAAATTTCACAGATCCCTTCTTTTTAACATTTTAACTGAGGAGATACTCAGGAACAAAACTAATCCGATGGATTTTAGAAAGCCCCAGCTCACGAATTTTTTCCTGGTGCATTTTAGTTCCATACCCAACGTGAGATTCAAAACCATAACCAGGGTAAGTTTGGGCAAGTTCTTCCATAAATTTGTCTCTTGCCACCTTTGCCAGGATCGAGGCGGCGGCAATAGTTTTGGAGATGCTATCACCAAATTTTATTGGCAAGTGACGGTCCTCTGGAAAAAATGAAAGCTTAAAGTAGTCCACTAAAACAAAGTCGGCAGAAACATTTAAACCCTCGACAGATCTTTTCATCGCCTCATCAGTTGCTTTGACGATCCCCGCCTCATCAACAAAAGCGGGATCAACTGAACCAACTGCAAAAGAGAGCGCTTTTTCCTTAATTTCCAAAGCTAATTCTTCACGCTTTTCTGGAGTAAGCTTCTTGGAATCGTTGATTCCTTTAATTTTTATATCCGGCGGAAAAATAACTGCTGCGGCAAAAAGAGGTCCAGCCCAGGCTCCTCGGCCAACTTCATCAATTCCACAAACATTTTGATATCCCTGGCTCCAAAGGTTAAGCTCATAGGATAAGTTTGGATACTTCACAAGAGGATTACTTGCCTTGTCTTAGATGATAGAGCTTCGCTCGGCGCGCTTGGCCCTTTTTAACGACTTCTATTTTTTCCAGATTAGGCGAAGAGAGGGGAAAAATTCTTTCTACCCCGATTCCTAAAGCGCCAATCTTGCGAACAGTGATTGTCTTTGAGATCCCCGCGCCTTTTTGAGCAATTAAAATTCCCTCAAAAGGTTGAGTCCTTTCTTTTCCTTCCTCTTTAATCTTGTAAGAAACCTTAACTTTATCACCCGGTGTAAATTCTTCCATTTTAGTTAATTTAGACCTTCAGAGGAACGCGTTTTTTAACTTTAAAGTTTAATTTTTCTTTACCCTGCTCCTCACTAAGATCAGCCATAACTATATCACCCTGGCGATATTCTCCAGAAACAATGCCGTTGGAGATTGGGTCTTCAATTTCTCTCTGGATTAACCGCCTCAGGGGGCGGGCCCCGAAATTAGGATCAAAACCCTTCTTCGCTAAAAAGTTGCGTGCTCTGACTGAAACATCCAAACCCATACCTTGAGACGCTATTAATTTTTTACTCTTGACTACAAGTAAATCTGTAATTTTGCGAATATGATCTTCGCTCAGCGGGTGGAAAACAACAACCTCATCAACTCGATTAAGAAACTCCGGTCGAAAGTTCTTTTGCAAACGTGCTAAAAGTTCCTCTTTAATTTCCTCGTAACTTCTTTGATTTTCCTTTTCGTTTCCAAATCCAACCTTCTTTTCTGAAACGCTGGCCGTACCGACATTGGAAGTCATAATTAAAATCGTGTTTTTAAAATCAACTGTTCGTCCATGAGCGTCAGTTAATCTCCCGTCCTCCAGTATCTGAAGAAGAATATTGAAAACATCAGAATGAGCTTTTTCTATCTCATCGAAAAGAACTACAGAAAATGGTTTTCGACGAACAATTTCTGTGAGCTGTCCTCCCTCCTCATACCCGACGTAGCCCGGAGGAGAACCAATCATTCGAGAAACAGTATGGCGCTCTCCATACTCCGACATATCCAAACGAATCATTAAGTTCTCATCGCCGTAAAGCGCCTCTGCAAGAGTTTTAGCCAATTCTGTCTTCCCAACCCCGGTGGGGCCTAAGAAGATAAAAGAGCCGATTGGGCGATTAGGATCCTTTAATCCTGCACGAGCACGCTTTATGGCAAAGGCGACAGCTGAAACAGCGTTATCTTGCCCAATAATTCGAGTGTGCAAACGCTCTTCCAACTTAGATAATCTTGCCTTTTCATCCTCAGAAAGGTCTTCTACCGGAATACCGGTGGCCATGGCAACGACTTTAGCAATGTCTTTACCCGAAACCTCGGGAATGCTTTCGACCCGATTCTCCCGCCATTCTCCAATGTTTTCATTTTTAAGAAGAGTCAATTCCTCAATCCTCTCCATCTCGGCAAGAGTTTTTCGTGGGCGGCTTTGCAATTTGCGCAGCTCCTCGGAAACCTTACTTAATTGGGACGGTTGGGTCGAGACATTTTCTAACCTCTTCTTTGCGCAAGCTTCGTCCAAAAGGTCAATCGCCTTATCTGGTAGAAAACGGTCCGAAATATAACGATCAGAAAGTTCAACGGCTGCCTTGAGAGCACCATCGGAGACTCGGACGCGGTGGTGTTCCTCGTACCGCCCCCGCAGTCCACGTAAAATCTCAATCGTCTCCTCGCGAGATGGTTCTTTGACAATAATCGGCTGAAATCGGCGTTCCAGTGCTCCATCTTTCTCAATGTAGCGGCGGTATTCATCCAACGTTGTTGCGCCAACGCATTGAACCTCCCCACGCGCTAAAGCCGGCTTGAGCATATTTGAGGCATCGATTGCTCCCTGTGCAGCGCCTGCCCCGACAACAGTGTGCAACTCATCAACAAAAAGAATAATTTCTCCTTTAGCTTTGGCCACTTCCGCAAGCGAATCCTTTAAGCGCTCCTCAAACTCACCTCGGTGAGAAGCACCGGCAAGCATAAGAGCAAGATCGACAGCTATGATTCTTTTTCCATGGAGAATTTCTGGAACATTTCCATCAACTATCCGTTGCGCCAAGCCCTCAACAATTGCTGTTTTACCCACGCCAGGATCACCAATCAAAACAGGGTTGTTCTTAGTCCTTCGGGAAAGGATGTGAACTACGCGTTCTATTTCCTCTTCACGTCCAATGACCGGGTCAAGCTTACCTTCCTCGGCCAAAGCAGTAATATCTCGGCCGTATTGATCTAAAACAGAAGTTCGATTACCTCCCTCGCGAAATTCCTCTGCGCAAACTTCGCACAAGTAAACAATTGCGGGCCGGCCATCAATTAATTGGTGGGTTTGGAAAACAGCTTGTCTTTTTCCGCAGTTTTGACAGATCATTACTTTTAATTTTAAATCACGCAATTAGCAAAGTCAATGCTTGCCTGCTAGGCGGGAATTCAATGTTCCCAAACGTCAGAGACAGAGATATCTACTTTAACCGGTACTTGCTTTAGCAACTCTTTCCCGGCGCGCTCCATCTCCTCTCCTACTATTTTAGCAATATCTTCTGCTTTTTCCTCTTTTGCCTCAACAACAATCTCGTCATGAACTGTGTGGATTGGAGTAGCCTCCAAACCTTCCTCTTTTATCCGCTTTCCTATATGGATTAGGGCGAGCTTAGTCATATCGGCTGAAGTTCCTTGAACCGGAGTGTTTTTACCTTGCCGCTCAATATAAGCAATCTGCCTTTCATAACCAGGATCATCCGGATCAAGTTTTTGATAAAACCTCTTTCGGCCTCCTAAAGTTTCACTGTAGCCTAAGCGAATCGCATCCCGGGCAGCATTATCTAACCAACGCTTCACTTGCCGATAAGTTCTAAAGTACTTATCCAGCAATGCACGTGCTTTTTCTTCCGATGCTCCAATTTGAACTCCAATCGATTTTGCCCCTCGCCCATAAAGCAGACCGAAATTAATTGTTTTTGAAGTATTGCGCAACTGCTTTGTAACCGCCTCCGGTGGAACACCGTACATCTGGGAAGCGGTCACGATATGCAAATCCGCATCATCAGCAAAAGCTTTCAAAAAAACTGGATCTTGGGAAAGTTCGGCCGCGATTCTAAGTTCAATCTGTGAATAATCGGCAACGACAAGTTTGTATCCGGGAGGTGCAACAAAACACTGGCGGAAAAGCGAGTCAGAAGGGATCTGTTGAAGATTAGGGTTGGAGCAGGCAAAACGACCGGTGTCGGCTCCAATTTGCATGTAGTCTGGGTGAATGCGCCCGGTTTTAGGATTGATCTTCGCAATTAAATTTTCCCCGAAAGCGGTAATTATTTTTTCGTAGGTGCGGTGTTCAAGAAGAAGCTTAGCCAAAGGATGGTCGTAACGAGCAAGTATTTCTTCCCCAGTTGATGGGAGATCGAGCCCTACCTTTCGGAAAGCGTCCAGAACTTGCGACGGGGAATTTAGGTTAACTACATCTGCGTGATTACCGAAAAGATCAGTCTGAGTATGGCGAAAATAGGGTCGTAGTTCTTCCTGAATTTTACCGGCAACTTCGTTTGCTTTTTGCTGATAATCGCGGATCACCTTTCGCCACTTTTCAACGTCAATCAAAAAACCGCGCAATTCCATCTCTGCAACGACAGAAATCAATTTAAACTCCAGATCCGCAATTTTTGCCAAGCCTTCCTTTTCTAAAGCAGTTTTTTGACGCTCGTAAATGGGAAAGAGAACCAAAACATCGGATGCTGCATAATCAAGCTGCTTCTTGGAAAAATCTCTGGTATGGCCAACAAAAGTATCCCGCGTTTCCTTTGCCAGCTCGATTCCTAAATACTTCCGGCAGATAGCAGCAAGAGAATTTTCCCTAGCCAACCCGGTTGTCAAAATGCGCTCGGCAAGCATTGTGTCAAAAATATTTTTGACTTCAATACCATACTTAACCTTGAGCATTCCGTAATCAAATTTGGCGTTTTGCGCAAGTTTGAGAATTTTTTCATTTTCCAGTACACCAGATAATGGTTTAAGATCTAGATGCCGCGCATCAAAAAGATATGCTTTTCCAGGTACCGCAACCTGGACAAGAAGAAGTTTGGTGTCATAAGGATCGAGACTCGTTCCTTCAATATCAAAAGAAACAATCGGTTCTTGCGAAAGTTCATCAGCAATCTTTTCTACAAGTTTCTGATCCTCAATAACTTCGTATTTTAAATTGCCTGAGGCCAGGTCGGCAAATCGGCCGTCACTAGTTTTTTGAAGTAATTCAACTTCGGGCATGGATAATATTTTTGAGAATTTCTCTTCCTTCCTCTGGCTTGATTCTACCTTTTTCTGCTTTCATCAGCTGCCCTAAAAGGAACTCAAGGGCGCTTTCTTTACCCGCCGTATAATCGCCCACCGCCGAAGGGTTATCAAGAACAATTTTCTCGGTAGCTTGCCGAAGATCCCCTCCCAAAACAAACTCTTTTTTCTCCTCAGCATGATAGGCAGCGAGAAGACCGGAAATTCCTAGTTTTTCCGGGTCGCCAAAGCGTTTGTTGACAAGGATGTTGGCTGCCTCCTGCGCTGGAATCTCTTTTCTCAATTCCTCAAAAAGATACGCAAGTTCCAAATCAGCAAGAAAAACAGAGATGTATTGCGCCGAAAGGCCGAGGGCAGAATACTCTTGCCTAATTTCACCCGGAGTCTTGCGCTTTTTTTCTCCAATAAGAATCTTTTTAGTTAAAGGAGGAATATCTGGTTCTGGAAAATAGCGGTAATCAAAGGCTTCCTCTTTCTTTCTTTGGGAAACGGTTATACCTTGCTTCTCATCCCAACCACGCGTTTCTTGGGTAACCTTTTCACCTTTCTCCAAAAGATCCTTCTGCCTTTCAATTTCGCCTTTAACTGCTGAAACAAGAAAGGCAAAAGAGTTGATATTTTTAAGCTCGACTCTATAATCTGGTAGCTGCCTCTCCCCAGCCTTGCGAAGTGAAACATTAGCTTCTAATCTTAACGACCCTTCCTCCATGTCCGCGGCAGAAATTTCAAAATGAACAAGATTAGTGCGAAGTTCTTTAAGGAACTTTCCAACAGTTTCTGGATCAGAAAAAACCGGTTCGGTCACAATTTCGATCAAAGGAATACCAGAACGGTTAAAATCAACCAAAGTTACCGGCCCCTTGTGCAACAACCGCCCCGTATCTTCTTCCAGATGAACGCGTGTAATTTCCGCTCCTTCAAATTTCCCTTTTTTCCCGATCGGCTCGACATACTGACTGATTTGATAACCTTTTGGCAAATCCGGATAGAAATAGTTCTTGCGCTCAAATTGAGAAAGAGAGGTAATTTCGCACCCAAGCGCCTTCGCCAAAGTAACCGTCTTTTTAACTGCTTCGATATTAGGTACCGGCAAAGCCCCGGGAAGAGCAAGACAGACAGGACAAGTTGCCGTGTTCGGCTCCTTTCCAAAAACATCGGCTGGACAACCGCAAAACATCTTGCTTTGCGTTTTTACCTGGGTGTGAATTTCCAAACCGATAACTGGTTCGTAGGTAGTCATTAGTTCGAGAGGCTTGCCCCCAAAGCCATAAAACCTCGCTTAAACTTGCCCAAAACTTCCTTTGCCATCAAAACGGAAAGATCGTAGTTTATCTCGTGGACCATCGCGTTTCTTGCCTTATGAGCATCCCAAAGGCCTTGATAGACATCTCTTGGGAAAGCGGAAAAAGAATTTTTAAGCCGCTCCCCCATCGTTTCGCCGGAGGAAATTTGCGCCAGGGCGTAGTCAAGGAGCTTATCAGCAGCAAGCACCGCTTCCTTAATAGCGCTCGGGCTCCCGGCGGAAACCAGCTGCTCAATTCTCCCCCACTCGCTCGTAATCCGCGCTTTGTCGTACGGCTTAAGAAATCCGGTTGTTGCTCGGCGTCCGCGCTCGGATGATTTATTGCCTCCAAATAGGCCTAGGAACATTTTTCGGTCACCTTCCCAACCTCAAAAAGCAGGTTTTCGGAGAACTTTGGGCCGATCAGCTGAACACCTACCGGAAGTCCGTCAATTAAACCGGCTGGTACGGAAAGCCCCGGGAGACCAGCTAGATTTGCCGGGATTGTAAAAAGGTCAGACAAATACATAGAAAGCGGATCTTTCTTTTCCCCAATCTTAAAAGCCGTTGAAGGCGTAGTTGGGGTAAGCAAAAGATCAACTTTTTTAAAGGCTTTTTCGAAATCATCAGCAATCAATGTCCGTGCCTTTGCCGCTCTAAGATAATACTGGTCAACATAACCGGACGATAGGGCAAAAGTTCCAAGAATGATCCTTCTTTTGACTTCCTCCCCAAACCCCTCGCCGCGAGAAGAAAGGTAAAGATCCGGGAGTTCGTCCGCCTTTGCCAGGTAGCCATACCTGATCCCATCATAACGAGCTAGGTTTGCGGAAACCTCGGAAGGCACAATGAGGTAGTAAGCAGGTAAACCATATTCTGTGTGCGGCAGAGAAATTTCTTCGATCCTTGCACCTTGATCTTCTAAGAACTTTGCTATGGATTTCACCCTTTGCGCAATTTTCTGATCCAGCCCTTCCCCTAGGTATTCTTTAGGCAATCCGACCCGTAAATTATTAATTCCTATTAATTTACTAGACTTTACCTCAACGGTAGTCGCATCATAAGGATCCTTCCCTTTAATTACTTCAAAAAGAAGTTGGGCATCTTCAACCGTTTTTGCCAATGACCCAATCTGATCAAGCGAAGAAGCCATTGCGATCAAGCCGTAGCGGGAAACAACACCGTAGGTTGGCCGCAAACCAACGACGCCACAAAAAGCAGCCGGCTGCCTAACCGAACCGCCAGTGTCCGAACCTAATGCCGCAGGTACAAATCTTGCCGCTACCGCAGCTGCAGACCCCCCAGAAGAACCGCCGGGGACTCTTTCTGGATCGTAAGGATTCCGAGTCGCACCAAAGGCGGAATTTTCGGTTGAGGCCCCCATCGCAAACTCATCCAGATTTGTTTTGCCGAGAATAATTGCCCCCTCCGCGTTGAGCTTGGCCACCACCGTTGCATCATATTGCGGGATGTACTCCTCAAGCATCCTTGAGCCAGCCGTGGTGCGCAAACCGCGAGTGACAATGTTGTCCTTAATTGCCATTGGAACTCCAAGCAACCGCCCACCTTTGCCAGGGGTTTCGGCGGGCCTAACGGCCTTTGCTTGTTGCAAAGCCCGCTCGGCAAAAACGGTGATAAAAGCATTTAGATCTACTTCTTTCTTTTCGATGTTTTTAAGGAAAGCCTGGAGAACCTCAACCGCGGAAAATTCTTTCTTCCCAATACCACCAGCAATTTGTCTTAGAGAAAGATCGGTAATCTCCATTATTTCAACACCTTTGGAACGCGGAAGAAACCTCGTTCTTTTTCCTTAGTGCCGGACAAAGCTCCGTCTTGGGTAAAAGTTCTTTCAGCCTCGAGTTTATCGGAACGCGTGACATCAACCTGACCGGTTGTCTGGAAAGTTGGTTTGATTTTCTTAAGATCAAGCTTATTTAACTTTTCGGCATAAGATAAAACATCCGCCAGTTGTTTGGAAAATCGCTCCGCTTCTTCTGGCGTAAGTTTTATTCTGGCAAGCTGCGCAATATAGGAAATATCAAGTTTCGGGGACTTTGGCATGACTTAAAAATATCACGTTTAAAAGAATTGGGTTCCCAGGAATTAACTGGAAACCCGACGTTAGATAGGAAGCGCTAAGCGTGCTCGATCATGGTAGGAGGTTTGCGGCCTTTGAAATGATCGTCAGCAGAAGACCAAATACCAATTCCGAACGTCTCAGACCCCCGAACCCAAAAATGCCCAGTAGCGAGCTTCCGACGAGCTGCCTCAAGCGCACCGTTACGGTTCTTGGCCTTTTCGTAACCGTACAAAGTACCGAAACGTGTGAAAAACACACAAAAGAACTCGCGCATGTCTTTCTCCTCCTTAATGCACGGAACTTTCTAATCCTGATTGTATTATAAACTATAGGATTTTGCAAGGGGACCGTTATTTGCTCGCCAAAACAACTTTATTCTTAATCTTCTTTGCCTTGTAAACCGCGCTATCTGCAACTGCCAAAAGATCTTCGAGCCCCGGGGCATGTTCTGGAAAGCTTGCAACCCCAATTGAAACCGTTACACTAGAAAGATTTGAATCCTTGACCTTTTGGCGAAGTTTTTCCGCCAAAGAATAAGCACCTCTGGTAGTAGTTTCCGGAAGAACAAGAACAAATTCATCCCCACCCAACCGAGCCAAAAAGTCAATCTTACGGACTTGCTGATTGATTAACCTAGTCAATTCGCGAAGAACCTCATCCCCGCGACTATGCCCAAATTGGTCATTGATTTCCTTAAAACTGTCCAAGTCGATAAAAAGAATTGAAAATGTGTGCCCAAACCGCTTAGAACGTTCGAACTCCGTGGTTAGACTTTCCTCAAATCCGCGCCGGTTTAAAATACCGGTTAAATGATCAGTCCTGGCTTCTTGCTTCAACTGCTCTAGCTGCTCTGGGGTGTAAACCGCACCTCCTAAAAGACGGGCAAAAAATCCCAGCAGCACCAAAAGGGGTTTCCGCATTAGATTTCTCGCAGGCGCCTAATCCTATCTTCAATTGGAGGGTGGGTGGAAAAAAGACCGGAGATGGGATTGCCTCCAAGCGGGTTCTTAATATAAAGATGAGCCGTAGCATTAGAAACGTTTCTTACAGGGGATTTATCGATCGACAGCTTTTCCAAAGCGGAAGCCAATCCTTCCGGATAACGAGTCAAAAGTGCGCCCGATGAATCAGCAAGATACTCCCTCTGCCGTGAAATTGAAAGCCGAATAACCTGAGCAATAAACGGTGAAAGGATAGCAAAAGCAACGCCAATAAAGATCAGCACTCCCGCCCCATCCCTCCTTCCTCTATTTCCACCACCCCAAAAAACGCTGCGCAAAAAGATATCGGCGATCATAACAACCGCCCCCGCCAAAACTGCTGCAAAGGTAGCAATCCTGATGTCATAATTTTGAATATGCGAAAGCTCATGAGCCAGAACCCCTTCGAGCTCTTCATCTTCCAGGTTATTTAAAAGCCCGCGGGTTACAACAACAACGGCATGTTTTGGATCCCGGCCGGTTGCGAAAGCATTTAAAGCCTTATCTTCCATAATGTAAATTTTGGGCATCGGAAGCCCTGCGCCGATGCAGAGATTTTCAACAGCTCGATAAAGTTGAGGATTATCTTTTTTCTCGATTTGTTTTGCACCGGAAATTGCCAAAACAACTTTATCGGAAAAGAAATAAGCAGTTCCCGAGTAAAGCAAAGAAAATACAAAAGCACCAATCGCGAAGGTGTATGTATCTCCAAAATACAAACCAAAAATATAGCCTAAGACAATAATCACCAAAAAGGTGAAAAAGAAAAGAAAAAAAGTTTTCCGCTTGTTATCGGTGATCTGGGAATAGAGGGTCACAGCTGTAACCTAGAATTTAACTTCTGGTTTTTGGCGCTCTTCTTTCTCCGCCTGGAAAAATTCTGCCTCGGCAAATCCTAAAACTGAGGCGAGGAGAACGTTCGGGAATGATCTGATCATGATATTAAAGTCCCTAACGTTACCATTGTAGAACTGGCGAGCATAGGCAATCTTGTTTTCTGTGTCAGAAATCTCATCTTGAAGTCCTGAAAAATTCTGCGAAGCCATAAGGGCGGGGTAGTTTTCGGCAACGGCGAAGAGTGTCTTCAATGCGCCGGTAAGCATATTATCTGCCCCCTCTGATTCTTTAACAGTCTTGGCCGACATTAAAGCGGACCTCGCTTTGGTCACATTTTCAAAAACGTTTCTTTCATGTTTGGCGTAACCTTTAACCGTTTCAACCAGATTGGGGATAAGATCAATCCTTCTTCTAAGTTGGACATCGATCTGGCTCCAAGCTTCTTGGACTCGTGTTTTAGCAGTAACTAGAGAGTTGTAGAGCCAGAAAAGATAAAGCCCGACCAAAACAACGATGCCTAAAATTATGTAAGTAATTTCCATAAGTTATCGCCTAACTTTAAACAGTTTAGCAAATTCCGCGGCGGGGGCGGTATTGGCGATATCTTTCTTCTCGCACCAGCCTCGCCGAGCGACGGAAACCCCAAAACGAAGGTTCTTAAAGTGATCCCGATGGTGAGAGTCCGTGTTGATGACAAACCGAACCCCTTTAGATTTGGCAATCTTTACCAAATCATCCGGAAGATCAAGCCTCGAGGGATAGGAATTGATCTCGAGAAACTTTCCATTCCCAACTGCGGCGGCAAAAACCTTTTCCCAGTCAACCTCATAAGCTTCCCGTTCACCCAAAAGCCGACCAGTCGGATGAGCAATGAGATTAACATAAGGATTCTCTAAGGCATTAAGGATTCTCTTGGTAATCATTTCTTTTGGCTGATTAAAAGAGGTGTGAATGGAAGCGATAACATACTCGTAAAGAGCTAAAAGTTCATCGGGAAGAGCCATTTGTCCTTTTGTATCGATATTTACCTCTGCCCCAAAAAAGAGTTCAATTTTTCCTTTAAACTGCTGCTTCAATTTCTCAATTTCATGTTTGCGCATCAAAATTTCCTTCTTTGCCTCCGCTACGCTTCTTGTTTCTACTGATGGAGCATGGTCAGAAATTCCCAAGTATTGTCGCTTTAGATCAACCGCTGCTTGAACCATCTCCACCGTCGGCTCTTCCCCATCAGAATGGGTGGTGTGAGAATGAATTTCGCCTTTTACATCTTCGATCACAACCAACTGGGGCAAGGTTCCTTTTTGAGCCGCCTCGATCTCCCCCGTATCTTCCCGAATTTCCGGCGGGATCATTGGCATCCCCAAAAGCTTGTAAAACTCTTCCTCCGTTGACGTTGGCAAGTATTCGCCCACTATCTTTCCCCCCTCGTATTTTTTGACTCCGTATTCAGAAAGGGAAAGTCCTTTGGCGTTGGCTATTTTGCGAAGGTGGATATTGTGTTGCTTTGAACCCGTAAAATATTGCAAAAGCGCTCCAAAACTTTTCGGGTCATGAACACGAATGTCAATTTGTCTGCCTGTTTTAAGAACAACTGATGCTTTGGCGCCCCCGGCACCAAGAACCCTCTCAACATCGGGCAGATTAGTAAAGGCAGAAACTACATCTTTTGGCTTATCGGTCGCAACTCCAATATCAATATCTCCTACCGTTGCCACCATCCGCCTAAGGGATCCTAGAGGAAGTGCCTCTTAGATCCCAGGAAGACGCTTTAACTCTTCGATTATTTTTTCGGCAATAGAAAAAGCAACGGGCAAAAGAATCCTTTCTCCTCCCTCTTTTCTACCCTCAACCGCTTTGAGGATAAGATCTTCACTCCTTTTCCCAAAGCCTGGAAGTTTGGAAATTTTACCCGCCTTAAGCGCCTCGAATAACTCATCCACGTTATTGACTTTAAGCTCTTTAGCTAATCTGAAAGCAGTCTTTGGACCCACTCCTTCCAAACCCATGAGCTCAAACATTCCCGGTGGCAAACCCTTCTTTATTTCTTCGAAGTGTTTTACCTTCCCTGTCTTGAAATACTCGTCAATGTGCTGACCGATTGTCTCCCCTATCCCCGGAAGCTCGTCTAACCGACCTTCTTCCCAGAGATCTTTGACTTCGCTAGTTGCGTGCTCAACGGAATCGGCAACAGTATCGTAAGCGCGGATTTTAAATCGATTCTCGCCTTTTATCTCGTAGGCGGCGGCAATCTCACGAAACATCTTGGCAACATAGGTGTTGGAAAGTTTTGATGTCTCCACCCCCGCCCGAGGGTCTTTCATATCTTTATCGTCGTAGGGCATCAGGATAAATGGGACGGCTTCCGCTTGCTGGCGAAAACCTACTCATCTCAAAAGATGATAGCAATTTGCGGCTGGTATAATGGAAAAGTATCGAAAGATAGGTCCCGTGGTGGGTTCGTCCCGTGGTGGGAGTCCCGCGCTAGAGCGCGAGCCTCCACCCCGGTCCCACGCGTGGACACGCGTGGTCCCGTGGTGTAGCCTGGTCTAACACGCTTCCTTGTCAAGGAAGAGACCACGGGTTCAAATCCCGTCGGGACCGCCATTCGACTCGCTATCGCTCTCTCATGGTCTTCGACCAAGCGAAACTAATAGAGTCGAGTGTCCCGAGCGCAAGTCGAGGGACAGTTTCTGAAATAAAATGAACGAGTTAGTTTCGATCAATCCATCCAATTATCAACCGATCGGTAAAGTCAAAGTTTCAACCCCCGAAGAAGTTGCTGGTAAAGTTGAGGCCGCCCACAAAGCTAAAAAAGCGTGGCGGGCGCTCGGTATTGACGGGCGGATTGAGCTGCTACGAAAGGTTGTTGCAAAGTTTGAGCAGGATAAAGACCGTTTAGCTAAGCTTGTTGCCCAGGAAATGGGCATGCCCATTAAAGAAGCTCGTGATGATCTGGCCTCCGGGCTTGAGTATTTCAACTCCTACTTTGACAAAGCGAACGATTACCTGAAACCAGAATTAACTTTTGAAAACGATAAAGAACTGCATGAGGTTTATCATGAACCATACGGCGTCGCCGCCGTTATTGTGCCCTGGAACTTCCCCTTCTCCAATTTCGTCTGGCAATGCGGTCAAAATCTTGTTGCCGGTAATGTCGTTGTCTTCAAACACTCGGAAGAAACCCCACTTTTTGGAAAAGCGATCGAGGAGATAGTAGCACCAGAATTACCAAAAGGCGTATTTGAAGAAGTGTACGGAGATGGCGCTGTCGGCGAAATGCTTGTGAAGGGGGATGTGAACCTTATCTGCTTTACCGGTAGCGCAAAAACAGGCGCCAAAATTAACGAGGCCTCTTCCAGTCGTTTTATCCCAACAGTGATGGAGCTAGGCGGTTCTGCTCCCGGCATTATCTTTGAAGACACAGACATTGAGGCGATAAAGGAGACCGTCTTTACGAATCGATTTCTGAACTGCGGCCAAATGTGCGATGCCTTAAAGCGTTTGATCGTGCACGAAAATAAGGTTGAGGAAGTTATCGCGAAGCTGACTAAGCTTACTACGACCAAGAAAATTGGGGATGCAAGTAGTGAGCAGACCGATATTGGACCACTGGTAGCAAAGCGGCAACTTGACTTGCTTGAAGGACAAGTGTCTGACGCTGTCCAAAAAGGCGCCAAAGTTGTCGTAGGCGGTAAACGGCCTGAAGGCTTAAATGGCGCTTATTACGAACCAACGTTGCTAACAGGTGTGACAAGGAAGATGAGAGTCTGGCAAGAAGAGGTGTTTGGCCCTGTTTTACCTGTCGTCGCGTTTGGGACTGAAGAGGAGGCAATATCTCTCGCTAACGACACTCCGTACGGATTAGGTACCTACGTCTTTACTCAAAACAAAGAGCAGTTTGCGCGTGTTGCCGAGCAGCTTGAATCCGGTATGGTATCTCAAAATAACGTGAGCTACCTCAACGTTTGCAACCCCTTTGGCGGCTACAAAATGTCAGGCGGCGGTCGAGAACACGCACAGTTCGGTTTCCACGAGGTAACCCAAATCAAGGTTATAGCCAGGGAAAAATAGTGGGCGTGCGGGAAGGCCTATGGTTCAAATCTGTCCTAAACTCACTGTATTGGGGATCTCATAGATACCGTTTCGCGCCTTACCTCCGATTGCATCCACATAGACATAGGGGGCCCGGCTTCCTCTGCTAATTAGTGTTGTCGACGGCCCCCCGCTTGACTCTAAGCCGAGCCCTTCATGCTTCGTGTAAATCTCAACGCCCATTGCCTGCGCCTTCTGCCGAGCAAAAGCATGCATCGCTTCTTTAATCTTCGGGTGCGTATTAACAGAATACACAGATTCAAGAAAGAGCTGCGGCTCACCATTTTCGTTCCCCAGAAGCCTCAGAACGCTACGCGCAACCAACTGACCTTCCTCATTGCGCATCTGAAGAATTCGAATATTAGGATCAATGACGTAAGAAAGAAGACCGTAGTTATAGGAACCGGCGGATTGATAATGCTGACAAGTTGTAACGGGATCAGCACCAATCTTTAAATAAGTTTCAAGATCAAGACGATCATCTAAGCGCAGCGCCGTACGGGAAACACGCTGACCTCCAAAAATCCTGGACCGAGAATCAAAAAAATAGGCTCGAAGACGTTGGACGTCGGGGGTAAACCCAGGATATCTATCACTGTAACCCTTTTCCAGCAAAGAAAATGCTTTCTGGAAGGACACCTCCTGCCCCCCGACAAAAAAACCTCCATGTTCTATTTCTGCCATTGTTGATTCCTCCAGTCGCGCCAGAACGAGATCCGCCTCGGCTTTGGCAAACTCCTCTACTTTCCCTGCTCGATATCTGCTAATCCTTTGCTGAAGATCTCTATATTCTCTTTGTTCCTCAGGGGATAATTCTTCCTTTGTTTCCTTAATTTTTTTCCGCAGTATTTCCAAACGAGAACTCCACTCCAACATGGGCAAAAGTAGAGCATCGATCGCGTTTTTGGCGGTTTCGTAATCATCCGGTAGAACATCGCGGTCGAGATGATGATTTTCCACCGCCTGGGCCATGATCTCCCGCACCCCCCGCCGAATATCTCCCTCTCCAACATCCAACGTTTCCTCAAACGCCCTTTCCTGCACATTTATCCACGCCTCATACTGATCCAACGTTAACTCTCGCGGAAGAAGCTTGTTCTCTTTTAATCGTTGGAGCGCCTCAAGTCGTCGCGGTTGATCTTTTTCTCCCACTGCTGCTCCCCACGTTCGCCACGACCCAAAATCTTCTGTAAGAGATAAACGAATAAACCGATTTAAAGCTTCGCGCATATGGCGGTTCTTTCTCGTTTGATCAAAGTAAAGCTCCAACACGCGCATTGCCTCGGCACTAAAATCGCCCAAAGCGCCGGGTGACCAATCTTCGCGAAGCTCAAACTTCTCCAAGAGTCCCTCACCAAGGACGCCGCGAAGAATTCTTTGGGCCTCTGGATAATTGGTTTCCAGCATCTCCAAGGCTTGCCAAACTCGACCACTCCCCTTATCTAACTGGCGCACGCTGATTGCCTCAAGAATAGGGACGATTTCCTCGCGTTTTTGAGGAGATAAGGCAAGGATGGAGGTGCGGGCAGAAAGGACTAATGAATTATTGGCAAGAATTCCCAACCGATTCACAAGCGAAAGGAATTCAAGATTAGGGTAAACATCTAAAGGCCGAAGTTGATTACCTAATTGCTCATGTTCAAGCTTAGCGAGACGCTCCAGACGTTGACGGTAAAGAAGAAGAAAAGGATTCCCCTCGAGGTCTCGAAGAATCGTCTGATAATAATCTTCGGTGAGCTTCTCTTGGGCCTCGACACGTGCAATTGGGCTTAAGCGCCTGATTTCTAAAAGTATGTCGGGGGAAAGTTTTTTTGGATCATAAAGGGGATACCCCCTGTCCTCGCGCAAAAATGCAAACGTACTAAGATTAGCCGCAACCACTTTATTGTAGACCTCGGTGGAGAGGTACATCCCCATGCTTCCCAACGCTCGAGGATTAGCCGTCAAATAATCGAAGGCACGTTCTTGAAGAATCGCCCGTAGATCTGGCGATTCAATCCTTAGCATCTCCTTACTTTCAAAAAGAAGCGTGGGTCGCTCCCGACACACTCGGACAATTTGGGCCGTATAAGTCGTCCAAAAAGATTTTAAGGCTCGTTCTTTTTCGGCGGAAAGTTCTTCGCCCTCAACGACAGGGGTATGACGATAACGGCGATTTCGCCTCGCTTCCTGGCTTCTTGAGAGGACACGGTTGGTCTCGGAAAGAAAGGTCGCAAGGGCGGCAAACTCATTAGTTTTAAGTAACAATCGAGCAACTTTGTCGAGTGAGACTGGTCTTTCGGCCAGGTCCGAAAATAGTTCGTAGCCAATTCGATCAAAAAATTCTCCAGCATCAACATCCCCAAGATTTGCCAATAAAAAATCTAGACGTTCCTTCTGCGGAAAAAGGTACCCCATTGCCTTCCAAGAAGTGTGCCTTTCGGAGAAAAGTCCCATCACGACGGCAGGTTTTGCCCGAACGGAATCGCGAAGTTCTTCAAGAATGGCGCCGAGTTGATCAGTACCTCGACGATCTCCTGTTTTGCCTTTTTGTAAAACGAGCGCCTGAAGTGCCCCTTCGAGCATCAGACCATGCCCATCTTCCGCAAGATGGCTGCGAAGAAAAGTTTTCTGCTCCTCTCGGGAATAAACTTCAGAAAAAAGTGCCCTTCGGATAAATGCTGCTTCAGGAAACCTTTCAAAAACAGAACGCGCCGAATCTTTTAGGGCTCTCTTTTCTAAAGCGCTCGCTCGCCCTTCCCGCTCAAGCTTTCCGATGTGCGCAAAAATGCGATGATAATGAACAAGAAGCGGCTCTCCCTCTTGCTTTGCCTGTTCCACAAGACTTAAAAATGCTCCCGGACGGTATCGGTCGATATAATCAAGCCGGTGAAGCCATCCCAGAGGGGCATAACGGTCAATTGCCTCAACAACACTTTTGACGCCATTTGGCGACATCCACCCCGGCATCATTTCCAGTTGATTGAGGATAATCGCTGTTTCCGATGATCGACCCCACCAACCCCCTTGATTTTCTTGGCTTATTTTCTCAACAAGAGTTTCAACAACATCGTCTTCTATTCCTAGTTCGGCAACAGCTCGCACGTCACCAAGATCAAGAAGGTAAAAAGGTTCTATGCCGCTTGCCTTCAAGCCCCCGAGGATCCCTCGCACCTCCAGAGCTTCGAGATGGAGATTGCGTACGGCGTAGAGAATTGGGACGGAAGAATCAAGGTGGCGGAAAACTATTTCCCGCTTTTGTTCCCCCGAGAAAAGGCCATTGATTGAAGAAAAGTCCCGAAAAGCATAGTCCATCGCCCGCTTTTTCGCTTCGTCTTTAATCTGACGATCTTCCCGAAGAAATCTTTCTGGCCAATTATCGGGAATTTCTGGATCTTGTTTTTTTCCACGTAACTGGCTTACTCTCTTGGCCAGTGCATCCTCGCGTCCCTGTTCCTCTTCCGTCTCAAAAAAACGGGCCGAAAAACGCAAAGGGCGGAGATCGATACGTTTGCCCTCTTCTCCAACCAGGGCTCCCCTCACTTCCTCTTCGCTAACAACTTCCCGCCTCAGAAGTTCGGAAAAGTAGGGATAAACCAGCAGGGGCTCCTTGTCCAAAAAGTGTTTTACAGCGGATTCCAGGCCAGGGCCGTTCGGACAAGCCAAACACAGATCGATCAGCTCCTTTGCCTTATCAAAACGGTTGAACTGGAGGTCAAAAAGATTTTTCCTCTCCTGCTCGCCAAAAAATCTGCGTTTAGCCTCGGAATGAAATCGAGGTTCCCAATGTATCCGCACATTCGGTTCGCCAGTTTGCGGATCTTTGCTTTCGCGAACAACATAATCCCGAAAATCTAAAAAAGGAGCAACCATAATTGCTCCCTCTGGATTCTCGGTCGTAAACTTCTCGGTAAATTTTCTTTGATCTTCGTACGGCAGCGAATCCCAAAGCGCGTGGAAAAGCCGTGGGTAACGACCCGTCTCGGTAACCTCACCCAAAAAATGGGCGATGGTCTCTTGCTGGTCGGGAGAGAAACCACTGGCGATTTTGATAAATTCACTTTCTTCTCCAGCGCCGGTTTGGAGAAACTGCTCAAGTATTTCTGTCTTCTCCCCATCGCGGAAAGCCGTCTGGTTTCCGGCGTAATAATCAAAAAGGTGACGCAGGTCCTCACGCGGCAGTTCTGAAAAATCTGCACGTCCCTCCTCCCGATAGGCGGCGATCAGATCTTGGGGACTAACGTCATGTTGCGGCCCTGGCCCACGCTCTAAACCCATAATAAAGTTATAGCACAGAAATTGAAAAGAGAGTAGACCTCACAAAACTGTTTAATAAAGTGGATTCGAGCACTGATCTATGTTGTAGAATTATCTAGAAAGCAGGCGGGATTAGTTGAGCGGTTCAACGTTACCTTCCCAAGGTAGAAAGACGGGTTCGACTCCCGTATCCCGCTCCAATTGCCTATTCTTTATCAGTAAAGACCACCAGACGCTTGGAAAAGGTTTGGGAAACTTCATCCCAGTCCCCCGCGCAGGTGACGAGGTTAAGATGCGCCGTGCCGTTATTGGATCCAAACACGTCCGAAGCGTCCGCGTCCGGGTCATACTTTCGGCTTTCGCGCACCACAAAAGTGGTCACTGATCCATCCTCATCCTCAACGTATATCTCGTCCCCTTTGCTTAATTTATATAACTTATCAAACACTGCTGTTTTCCCGTTTCTCCATCCATAGTGCCCAGCAATAACAGAACTGCCGATCCCCCCGGGACGCGCCCCAAGCTTAAACCACGCCACGTTGTCCAAGCTTTTTGGTATATCCATTTTTCCATTAGAAGTACGGCCTACGTACTCGACAGCGGCATCAACATTGATCTTTGGAATCTTGAGACGAATCGGGGGCCCCGACCTTATAAATTCGGCTGACTTATCGCTAATAAGATTTTGAGGACTTTGATTGCTGACAGGCGAGGTTAACTTTGTGTAAGAACCACGAACCAGCGGACTAAGAATCAGGAAAAAAATAACTAATGAAGAAAATACAATTCCCGCAATACCGACAAAGAACAATAACCTTTTATTAAATGAGATCTTCGATTGCATAGCGGCAGGGAAAAGGCTCAATATCTATACTAGCTGGTGTGCTTTCTTAGAGATGCGCCAAGCGAGATTAAAGCCAACCCGAAGATACCCGCCAGCATGATTATATTCCAGGAAATACTCTTCTCCTCTGGACCAACTCCACCATCTGGCAATCCAGTCGTGCAGGTCCCCACACTAATGGCGTCTGTGTCGGTTGAAACCGTTCCGCCAAATGCCAGGGCACTTCCGGTCCAAGTTACAGCGCTGCCTATGGTAATACCCATGTCATCGATGTTGATACCCGCGAATGTGGAGTTGGCGCCCAGCGTGGTAGGCTCAGCTGGAGTCCAAAATACATCGCAAGCCGATGCGCCGTCAGCCAGTGTAACAGACGAGTCGGCTACTGAAGTAAGCCCGCCAGCGATCCTGAAGATGTACGTTCCGGAACCGCTTAGGGTAATCCCTGCCGTCCCAATGGACACGGCGGTTGCAGCGGTGGCGCAGTAGACCCCCGGCGTGTAAACCCCAATTGGACCGTGGGATGTGTCAGTAGCCAGATCAACCGCCCCGGCCGGGAATGTGTGGGTACATGCTTGACTGTTAAGAGCAGCTAAGGCCGCACCCTGGTCTATTCCTGCCTGAGAGTATTTAGTAGAAGGAGGGCTGTATACAGTGCCGTTGACGGTAGGCGCGAACGCCGGACCGGTAGTATACCCAAGGTCCCCATTAATAGTGGTCCCTGCCACGGTGTTGGTGTAGGTGCTGGAGAGAATAGCAAAACTGGCAGCTTCCCCAAGATCTGGGGTTGTCGCGGCTTGAATCAGCCCAGACAGACCAAGCGTCAAGGAAACAACCAATGCGACGACTGAGATTTTTAATGAAGCTCTGTTATTAAACACCTTCACACAAGCACTGTAAATCTCTTGCCCCCCTTGTCAATGTCGCGACCCCCCCCCACGCATGGGGTAATTCTAAGATGTGGATTGGTAAACCTTAACGAATGGTGGGAGGTGGTATGCTCGTATCCGCACTCTGCAGGTAGTACTTTAGATAATAAATAAGTCGTTCCGGGTCAGTTATGGTTAGGAATACGGTTTGCAAAAATCCGATTGGTTCATACAGCAGAGCAGCTGTGTTGGCGTGTATTTCTTGCAAAATCGTTGACCGGTGAATGGTATTTCTAAAATCGTGAAGATGATAAATTTCATGCAGCGCAACAAACCTTTGTACTCTGGGTGGTAAATCATTTCTTACTAGAGCATATTCAGAACCGAACTCATTAAAAGCCATGCCGAAATGCGGCTCAATGCTTTCCTTAGGCACATAACGAAGTATAAATTTTTCATTTCCTAGCAGTATTTCATAATCCGTTTCGTTTTGTTTAATGAAAGTAAGATCAGAGAGCGCTTTAGCGTCAACAAAAACGACTACTGCAAACCAAAGAATAATTACACTTATTAGGCCGAGCGCTAAGGTTTTCGGTCTGACCATTTGTTTAACAGTCGTAAATATACCCCACCTCAATACATTCGGTAAACTAAATCGTGCCAACTCTCGGCTTAGACGTTGGAGCAAGCAAAATTTATTACGTTGTTTTGTCCGCCAAAGGCGGACCCGCCTCTGGAAGGGACGGCGAGCAACGCCTTCTTGAAGCAGAATTAAAAATTCAGGAACAGACAAAAGAAGCTTTTTTCGAGCTTTGCCGTTCAATTAATGAGCAGATTAAAACTAAAGGCTTGGTTATTGAAAAAGCTGGAGTAGGGCTTCCCGGGACGCTTAAGGACGGGATCGCTGCTAAAGTGACAAATCTTCCAGCCTTAGAAGGTTTAGATGCGTCCTCAGAACTTCAAAAAATCTTCGCCGTGCCCGTTAGAACGGTCAATGATGCCAAGGCCTTTATCTATGCGGAGGTAACTTTAGGTGCGGCAAAAGGGATGAGGAATGTTGTCGGTTTAACTTTAGGCAGCGGTTTAGGCGGGGGGATTGTGATCAACGGCGACATTTATCTTGGGCGAGGAAATGCTGGAGAGGTTAGTTACTTGGCTTGGTTTGACAATGATCAGAAGGCGGAGGATTTTGTCTCCGCTAAATTCTTCAAAAAGTTTGGAGAGGATCCTCTTGCCTTGCGGAACAAAGCCGAAGCAGGCGATGCAAATGCAAAATCTGCTTACGAAGAGTTTGGGAGAAACTTAGGAGTAATTATTGCCAACTTAGTTAACCTTTTAGATCCAGATGCTATTGTCCTTGGAGGCGGACTATCTGCCGCCTACGATCTTTTTATCGGCCAAGCCAAGGAAACAGCTGCAAAGTTAATTGTTAACCCAGAAAGCAAGGCTATTGCTATCCTAAAAAATGCCCTTGGACCGGCCGCTGGGGCAATTGGTGCGGCACTGCTTGCCCAGTAGTACAATTTAAGTATGGAAACACTGGGCGTCCATCTTCCTTCACCGGAAAAACCTAAAAGTGAAACCGAAAAACACTCTTCTACTCCTATCGGAGAAATTGATCGGATTTTTGAATCTTCCAGTCAAGAAGCCAAAAGAAAGATCGCCGAAACGACTGGTAAATTTTATAAAGCAGTGGTGGATCTTTATCTTGCTCCAGGGGAAGAGCTTCCAAAAAGAATCTCTGCTATTAAATTAACTAAAAGTCTGCCGGCTCCAATGCAAAGGCTCTTTCGAACCGGCTTGGCCCATTTTGGCGTCGAGCTAAGAGCAAACAAGGGTTTAATCGGAGACGATAAAGAAGAAGAGAAACTTTTACTTTTAAGAAAGGCAGCAGCAATAACAGGAGCACCAATGGGTACAACAGTCGGTGAAAGGTTTCTTTATACTTGGAGCAAAATCTCAGATGTGACCGAAAGAGCAGATGAAGTAAAGCTTATTGAGCCAACACCCGGCTTGGCCATTCTAGAAGTTCCACCGGATCTTTACCAAACAATACGGGATAAGTCCGAAAAAGACCAACGCAGTGAACACGCAGTTACATTTAATTCGATGAAAGGAAGTAATGATCCTACATTCATTGTTATGCAAACACCGACAAAGGAATTTTTAGATCCACGCCATTCTCTGCACCCGGAAAGGACAAAAAGACATGAGGTCCACCACTTTATGTGGAATTTCCTGGAGCGCAGCTCCTTCACCCGTCCCCCAAATGAATGGGGGTGGGAAAGAACTATCGCTTTCCAACAATTCCGCAATGAAATGGCTGCATATGTAAACCAGAATTGGCGAAATCTAGGTTACGTGCAAATCGAGGGACTTGTTTATAATGCCCCGGATGAAATCAAAGAAGAGGCTAAGGTAACCCGAGACTTGGCTATCCTTTGCCAACAGATTGCCGCCGCAAAAAATATTCCTAGAGAATCTTTTCTGTATCCAGTGATGGCCTCGGACAGTTTCAGTGACTTAGAAAAACGTTTGCTCGATCTTGCTCCTGGGCCAAATGAGCTAGATCTAAAAACCATCATCTTGATAATTGGAGATAATCTTGCTCTCCGGGGGGTATTTAAACGATACGATCTGGAACCCACAAGCATAACTAAAGCAGCCAGAAAATACTTTTCCGCCAAAGGGATCCACATAAAGAAAGGTGAGCTAGAAAAATTTGCCCAAGACATTGATTTTTCCGCAGGGGAAAGTCAAGTCCTTGATTATCTCTTGGGTGAGGAATCGGAAGAGTCTGTAACCCCGGTTGCTGCTTAATTTAAAATTCCGCGAACTAAAATTCTACTTTTTAGCCTTGCTTGCTAAAATAGAGTAGGTGCCGACGTAGCCAGATAGTGCACACGCAAGGCGCACTATCGCACGCCCGAGCGCAAGCGAAGGCGTGACAATGGCAGTCCCTTCGGACGCGTTTTGCTAAACTAGCCGACGTAGCTCAGTTGGTAGAGCAGGGCTTTCGTAAAGCCAAGGTCCTCGGTTCGATTCCGAGCGTCGGCTCCAGCAAAACGCTACTCTCCGCTGGTAGCGGAGACAAGGGAACGGTTGTCAGTTCAAATCTGACCGTCGGCTCCAATTTATGAAGGTTACGAGAAAGTATTCGATTGGAAAACAAAAAAAACTACAAAAAGGTTGGAAGTCCCTAAGTCGTGAAGATAAGGGGGACATTACGCGTTTTATCAAAATTTTTGGAATAACTCTAATTACGGTCCTATTCATCTTTAACTTTGGAATAAGAGGACTCGCCCAACTGGCCGGTTTTTGGTCCATTTTTGCTGGTAAAAGCGATGGGATCCAGGCCGATACTACTGCACCTCCCCCACCAACGTTTGCACCAAACTCCGAGTACACAAAATCAGAAAAGATCACTCTCTCCGGATATGCCGAACCAGCAGGAGAAGTCAAAATCATTATTAATGAGGTTGAGGCAGGAAAAACCATCGCCGAAGCCGGAGGAACATTTACTCTGGCTGATGTGACCCTGAACGAAGGAAAAAACACAATTACCGCAACCACGACTGACCGATCTGGAAATATCAGCAGAAAATCAGCTGAATTGATCATTACTTTTGACCGAAAACCCCCAGAACTGACAATCACTAAACCAACCAACGGTCAAAAATTCTCTGGCACATCCCAAAAACAAGCCGACGTTGAAGGAACAAGCGAACCGGGAGCAACAGTAAAAGTTAACGGAATTCAAGCGACAACTTTCGCCGATGGTTCGTTTAAGGCAACTCTAACTCTAGACCCAGGGGATTTACTTATTACTACTGTTGCAACGGATAAAGCGGGCAACGAAAAGAAAGTAGAACTCACCATCAGCTACTCGAGCGAATAATTTTTATCCCTACGGCCAAAAGAAGGACCAAAATTAAAAATTCAGAAAAGACTGTTGCAAAAATTGAAGCAAAGTAAGAATACTGCGGAATAAAAATTGTGTTTATTGCAACATTAGAAATCGCCGCAACTCCATAAATTACGGGCAAAACTTTTTCTTTTCCCACCGTAATTAAAAACCACTGTAAAGGAGCGGTGATAAAAAATAGCGGGAGGAATAAGACCAGAATTCGCATGACGATAACGGAGTCAGAAAATTCAGCCCCACCCAAAATCGAAATTACCAAAGGGGCAAAAATAAACCCCGCTGCCGAAAGACCAACTGCTGCTATGAATAAAAACCGTAAACTTTTCTTTATCCGATCAATTAAAAAACTAAGCCCTTGGTGATAATCAGACAACATTACCGGGTAAAGTGCGTTAACTAAAAAAATAGGAAAAGGCAGAACATTTTCAAAAACCTTGTAGCCAAGACGATAAATACCCACTGACTCGGAGGAATCTAAAGCGCTCAGCAAAAAAACGTCTGCCATCCAATTGATTTGGGAGAAAACCAAAGTCAATCCAAGAGGAATAGCGGCAAAAAACAAACTGTTTGCAAAATTTCTTTCGGCCAAGAAACGAGGCTGTTCCGGCAAGCGGAATGCCAAAACTAAAGTTAACGTTGCCAAAACAAACGACGTTGCCGACCATACCAAAACAAAAAAGATTAAGTCCGCACCTGTAATAAACCCCCAAATAAAAGCCAAGACGGAAAATACAGAAGAAGCAATCCCGGCTACCACTGATAAGTCGTAGCGAAGATTGTGTTGGAAAAGTGCATTTAAGCTTGTATAAATACCTTGGGCAAAAACGGTTGTTCCGGCAATTACAATCCCCCATCTAACGACCTCAGAATATGGAGAAAAAGCAGCGAAAGAAATCGCCAGAAGGAATGTAACAACCGAAAGGCCCAAGCGAAGGAATAGAAGACTCCCGAACTTTTGAACGTGGTGATTATCCTGCGCTATTTGGCGAAGAAAAACTGCGTTTAGGCCGAAATCGGCCAAAAGGTAGAGAAAGGCAGGAACAGTTGTAATCAAAACGTATTCTCCGAATTGAGAAACTCCCAAAACTCTCGTCACCAGCGCCACCGTTATCATTGAGGAGGCGACACTTACTACTTTTCCAATTAGTTGATAGGCAGTGTTAGCAGCTATTTTTTTCCACATTTTGTCGTTATATTTTTAGCATCAGCGAACTATGACGCGAAATGCTAAGGCGTTTCATTTAGGCAAATAAACAACTTCTAGCTTAACCCTATCAGGATCCTCAAAATAAACAGCATAGTATCCTTTCTCGTATTGAGGGTATTCTTTAGGCCCGCCGTAGAGAATAGGAATATGCTTATTTTCAAGAAACATCTTATGGAAGGTATCGACTTCTTTTTTTGCCAGTACTCTAAAAGCAAGATGATTCAGGCCTATTCTTTTTCTGTGGAACCTTTGTTTTTGATACTTCTTTGCGGTTCTGGCGATCCAGACATTGAAGGTTTTTCCTCCCCAACCGCAAACCCACTTGTCTTCGTAAATTTTTTCCCAACCAAAATATTTAAAAAGCTCGCTATAAAATTTTAGAGACTTTTCGAAGTCTGAGACATGTAATTCAACGTGATACAAAGAGGCTTTCATCTAATTAATAAAATTTCTTTCGAAACATCAGGCAATGATGTGCAGCTTTCTTCATTATCCACCGGACCGGAGAAATGCTTCATCCCATGTTTGACAATCAATTTGCCTCCCAATTTTTCTTTCAAGATCTCTCCATATTTGAGCGGAACATATGGGTCATTGTCGGAGTGGATAAAGACAAAATTCTTTGCTTTAGATTTAATCTTTTCAAAATCAATCGGTGTTTCAAAGAAATTAGTCAACTCCGGATAACCCAAATCGTCGGTAAAACCGGCTACAAAGATCGCACCTCCAACTTTTTCGTCATTTTTTAGAGTTTCTAGGTAACGCATAATTGTAATGCAGCTGATACTATGCCCGACCAAGTATAAATCCTTATCAGGTATTACAATTACCTCTTGAAGTTTGGGCAACCATAAGGAAAGTTTAGGAGCATGGGTTTCCGGCATTTCAGGAACAAAAACTTGGAACCCCGCGCTCTCGAGTTCTTTTTTTGTTTGCGGATACCAGCAATAATTTGGGTAACCGTCCCAGCAGTGAACGATAATAGCTCGTTTCATAATTTTTTATCCTCCAACGCGCACTTTATTCCAAAAATTTTGGTATGCAGGTTGCGGGTTTTATTGAGATACTCTCGAACTTTTTCTTTATCTATACCTCCTCGTTTAATCCGAGCATGTTCAATCTGCTCCTCGAGTTCATCTAAAGCATCTTCGATGATCTCAATTTCTTCTAAAGTTAATCGAACTGGTTCTTCTTCAAGCATTTTTGTGGGCGGTATTCGACTTCTGCAATGAAAAGCTTTCTTAAGCTTTAGTCGCAATGGTGGGGAGTATAGGATTTGAACCTATGACCTTTCCGATGTGAACGGAACGCTCTACCACTGAGCTAACTCCCCGCAGGTTTATTATACTGAGTGCATGGAAGAAAAAACTCAAACTTTAAAGCGGGACCTATCGTTGGATTTCTTAAAAGGAAGCGCGGTTTTCTTTATGATCCTAACCCACGTTCTTGCTTTTTTTTACGACCGAAGCTACGCTTGGCTAACTTTCTTTATCGGATGGGGCGCAACCATCTGCTACGTTACGTTCGTTTTTGCCTATGGGATCGGTTACGGAAAAAGACTACTTAAAGGACTTTTGAATCCAGGGGAAACAATCAGGCGACTGGCAGTGTTACTCCTTGGTTATTACTTTATCGCCAGCTGGGTCTACTCAATCTGGGCGGACCGAATTTTAAACTTGGATGAGTTTTTTAAGATTGTATTTTTCATCGAGCTCCCCGCTTATACTGAATTTTTGCCGACCTTTGTTTTCTTTGGTTTGTTTGTTCTCGCCGCACAGAAGCAGTTGGTTAAACTTTTTGCCCGCCCTTGGGTAATTTTAATTACCGCTATATTAATCTACGTAACCGCGAGGATCCTCTATATCCCGGACTGGGGAGGTGATATTAGCAACACTTTCAAAGGACTTCTTGTGGGAAGCGGAGATCTTAACCGTTGGGGAGTTCTTTCGTACTTGCCAATATTGCTTTTTGGGCTTGCCTGGGGAGGAAATCTGGAAAAAACGTTGAAAACAAGGACCCAGCAATCCCTTTTTGCGTTTTTTGCCGTCGGCGCTTATATCCTTGTTGTAACAGGCTTATCGTCCTGGTCAAGGTGGCCGCCTTCCGTCTACTACTTGCTCTATGGACTTGCCTACTCGTTTGGAGTTCTGGCAATTTGGCC